>Ga0181347_1000455_pt1 | contig 13481 bp, 9 predicted proteins | sample Su13VDMM110SN_FD_130102 | JGI IMG/M metagenome (GOLD analysis project Ga0181347, IMG submission 130102) | Freshwater viral communities from Lake Michigan, USA - Su13.VD.MM110.S.N | ecosystem: Environmental > Aquatic > Freshwater > Lake | place: USA: Michigan | collected 2013-07-16
TCCTACCTATCTTATCTTGTTCTTTTATTATAGAAGATAGTTCGTTTGTTTTTCTAGATATTTCTTCTTGATTCTTTGGAGTTACTTTTGTATTAGATAATTCGTTCTGTAATTTTAATCTTTTATCTATTAAATCTGCAGATTTTGAAACTTTTACAACAGTTTTAGCCTGAAGAGTCTTTAATTCTTCAGGAGTAAATCCAGTAAATTGTTTCATTTTAGGTTGCCCATCTGAAACATCCGATGCCTGTTGAGGTACCTGTTTTCCTGTAGCCAATGAAGTAAATAAATCTTGAGGTTGTGAACTTGATCCCCACAGTTCCTCTTGAGAAAGACGCTTTGAAGCTACTTTTTTTTTTACTATAGCATCTGTCGGAGGAACAAAGTTATTTTTTTTAGACTTAGTTACAACTGCGTCAGATGGCGGCACGAATTTATTCTCTTCCATTTATTATTTTTTTGTGTATGTATTTCCATCAGGACCAACTAACGATTGACCTTTCTTTAATTTAGCCCACTTTGAATTAAAATCAGATTGAGTATTTTTAGCTCCACTACCACTTAATTCTAACCTTTGTTGAAGTTGACTCTTATTAATTCCTAATTTTTTTAATAATATAGAAAATTCCCCATCTTTTTCTGTAACAGCGACTGGATTTCTTTTTGTTCCAGTAGTATAGTCGTCTGGATCTTGAACTTTTGTGTAATAGTCATATTGGATAAATAAACCTTTTGCTGGGGAGTAACCTATCTCTGTAATGTTCTTTACATCACCAGTCTTGCCTATTGGAAACGTTGCTCCATCAACTGAGATTATATTTTTACCTCCATATCCACGTACATTTTTAATTACTTCTGAAAATTGAATTTTACCACCTCCGTCTCCGTCTCCGCCTCCTTTACCTCCGCCACCACTTCTACCTCCGCCTCCGCCTCCGCCTCCTGAAGGTTTAATAATTTCTTCCTCGTATCCAAGCTGTGATCTTAAGTTATCCTTAACAGCGTTTCTTGCCACCTCCATCTGATCCTTAGTAAAGTCTGTTGGGTTGTAGTTTCCAGAACCATCCTTCTTGTAAACAATTAATTTACCCTCTGAAGCGGCCTTTTTCTCTTCGTCTGTGTACAGCTTAGGGTTAACCTGGAACGTACTAGTATATCCACCCACGTTATCCATAAGCACACTACCTATAGCTCTGTCTGTAGACAGAACACTGTTGGCGATCTGATCAGACATCCTTTCGTACTCTGGTCTTATTGTTGGGTCTGATATGTTTCTGTTTCCAATGGTCTTCTTGAAGTCTGCTATCTTATTGTTCTTAGCAACCTCAGCCGTTAAGTTGACCTTAACTGGAGTATCTCCAACCATCTTTAAGAAGCCAGTTGCGCTCTGTGGTTGAAAGTTCTTTGTGTCTATGTTTCCTTCTTTATCGTACTCAGCAACATACAAGTTACCGCTTGCGGGGTCTATAAAAGCCTTCTTGTTTTGCCAGTCCTGCATACTACCAAGGTACTCCATCATATCTGCGGCCTGCTGTCCAACTAGTCCCTTGTTCTGCATGTCCACGAACCTGTCGTAGTTAGTGTTCCAGTTCTTAGTTACGCCAGTGAACGCTCCCCATGAGTCCTTCTGATTCTGTAGGTTCATCTTGTACTGGTTAGGATCTATCTTACCCTGTTTCAACAACTTCTGTTGAAGTAGTGTGTACTGCTTTGTGGAGTTGGCTGCGTCCTGAATGAACGTACCCATTGACTGGCTGTGACCAACGTCAACCTTTCCTATCTCGTCAACAAATCCCTGAGTAACCTCGTCGATCTCCTTACGCTTTGCCTCTCTACCCTCTTCAATCTTTGTTAGGTTAGCCGTAAGGTCGCTTGCAATCTTACCCCAGTCTACTATTGGGTTTCCTGACTCTCCCCTATCTTTATATCCGTAGTATTCCATTTATTTATTTTTATTAATATCCAGATCCTGGTAAATACATGTCATTTGGATCATATCCTAAATCATTAATCAACTTCTGTTTTGGAGAAGTTATCCCAGGATACTGTTGAAAAATGCTATATGTCGGAACAGAAGGAGCAAATCTTTCTCCTATTGGAGACTGTTGAGGTGATCCAAATCTTTCTCCTATTGGAGACTGCTGTGCTGGGTTAATTGTACTTCCCATTCCAGTTGTACTTCCAACGGTAAATCCTTTACCAATATCTGCAGGAGCGCCAGTCTTCCCATATAAAGGAGCTGCCTGTAGTGCAGTAGAAGCTAATCCAGATAGACTAGTTCCTATACTTGCGTATGCGTTCATCTTAGCTGTCTCTGCGTTTGCCGCTGCTGTCTGTGCTCCTATAGCACGTTCTTGATTCATCTTAGCAATCTGGTCTCTGTTTCTAATCTTCTCTTCCATCTGAGCTGACTCTAATGAGAACAGGTCCTCCCTCATTTTATCTGTAATTGCAGCCTGAGCGTCTGTTGCTGCTGCCTGAACCTTTCCAACTCCTGCCGCAAGTGACCTTGAGTCGGCCTCCTGTAGAGACTGTAGCGCCTGCATCTGCTGTGCAGTTCCTTCTCTTCCAGCCTGTTGGTATGCCTCCATAGGTAGCTGTACACCACCTGCAAACTCTCTCTGATACTCTGACTCTGCCTTCTTTGCTGCCTCTTCTGCCGCCTGCTCTGCTGCCGCCTGTGCCTTAGACTGTTTGGCCGCTGCCGATAAGTTCATCCCTATCGAGGCTGCTGTTCCTGCTGCTGCTATAGCTAACCCTGTTACTACTGCCATTCTATAATTGTTTTATCATTTCTAAACATCCCTTGGATCCCTTAACGTACCCAAGTTCTTCGTATATTTTTATTAGGCTGTCGTTCTTTAGAGACACGTACGTGTACTTTGCTCCGACACTCTTTAACACATTCCCTAGTGAGTCAACAAGTGTAGATAGGTACAACCTTCTGTTATCCTTGTCCTTGTAGTCCATGTTTGAAACAATGAACTCAACCCATCCAACCTTAGAGTTTGTCATGTAGACAAATCCAGCACAAACTGGAACCTCTTCGTCATATATAATTAGGCCACCCGTTGCGTCCTCTGGAAGAAAATCTCTAGGAGGTGCCGACCATCTCCAGTCCTTCCACCATTTGGTTAAAATCTCGTCGTAGTCTTTATGCTCTAACTTTCGTATATACATACTGCAAAGATAGTGAATTTTTAAGGATAACTTTTGAAAATACTAGACTGAACATTATACAGCTGAACCCTGCTAGTTGATGTGTTCTCCATTTCAAACTGCATAAAGTATCCTCTAAGACCATAAGACTCTGCCTCTAAGTTTTTAGAGCATAGTACCATATCCGTAACAAGTGGTAGACTACCTCCAGTAGTGTTTATTGTTATAGACTTGCTGGTTCTTGACGTGATAACGCCTATAAGACGTATGGTTGGAACTGCATTTGAAACTATTGCACCAGCGTATATGTTACTTCCTGTACTTATAATACTTCCTATGTCGTTTGCGAACGTAACAACCACAGCGGATGGATTGGTAGACACAACAGACACTGGAACTCCTATACCATGGTTAGATCTAAGTTTTAAGTCGTTGCCATTTGATGCCCCTCGTATGTATGCAAAGTAGCCACCCTCCTTCTCTACAAACTGTGTAGACAGGGCGTGACCTTTTGACAGGTCTGTGTAGAACGTGCAGTTCCAAGGACTGTCGTCATTCGTCATGAACGTATTGAAGTTCTTGACTGTGTTTGGGTCTAGGTTGAATACGCCAGTTACTGTTGACCTACATTCTTCTATTGGAGAATCGTAGAACTGATTTCTGGTTTCGTTTGTGTTATGCCTCCACAGGTTACCGTTCTTAAAGGTATAAAAGTAACTATTCATACCGATCATCCTCTCAGGTATGTAAGAAAAGAATGAGGTCCATCCCTGTGACGCTGCGCTAAATGATAGTGTGTTTGTCATATTAATATTTTATTAAAAGCAAAGTCTAACAGAAAACCACTGTGTTCCTGCTGATCCTCCTACAGATCTAATTGTAGCCGTAGGATTTGTTAAGTAGTCTTCAGCAGTATACTTCCACCACACAACTTGATCGTATGTACGTCCTCCTACTATCATAGAAGAAACAGTATATCCAGTATCAGATGTAAACTGAGTTTGTCTTGTTGGTACTGATCCTTTATCTGTACCTATAAATTGATCTACTGGAAGCACTGGATCATTTGGTTCTAAATTAGAAGGAAGTGTTCCCCACACATTGTCAAATGGACCATAGTTTCCACCATAAGTTTGAGTAGATAATGTAAAATCTATTGAACTATCTCCTGTACCACTTATTTTTGTAAGTGCAGTTATTGGTGCAGTAAAAGTAGGACAAGTAACAATAAGTGAAGTTCCTGTTCCTGATATTTTAGTAGTATATACAGTATAAGAAGCTCCACTTGTAGAACTGTATACAGCTCCTACACTTGCAGAAACTGAAGTATTAACAGTAAGTGTGTAAGTATTTATAGCTGATTGAGAAGTTGTAGCCTTCTTGTTTACTCCACCATCTTGAGGTAGTCCATGGTAAATCTCTAACTTATCAACCTGACCTACAGGATCAAAAAGAAACGCAATCACACCTCCTGTCGAATCTAAACTAACGTACTGATCACTTATTTCATTTCCTCCAGCATCACCAATTCCATTACATGGTACTATAATTACTGTTGTAAAAACAATCTCGTCTCCGTAAATAGCATTTCCAAACACTATAGAGTAAGCCCTAACATAATAAGTTTCAACAGATTCTAGTCCAGTTACGTTTAACGAGTATGTTCCAGTACCTATTGATGCATCTGTTATAACGCTATTAGCTGTTGTCGGATTAGGACTTGTTCCGTATACAAAACCTCTAACAGCAGTAGAGTCTTCTCCGTTATTTATAAAGTTCCCATTAAAAGTAGCCGTAGTCTCTCCTACACCTGTTACTGATACAGTGTCTATTACTGGACATGCAGCTATGTCTATTAAATTACCGTCTACCTGTCTCCTGTAGTATCCATTTGAAGAGTAATACCCATCTGGAGCCACTTCTGTTAATAAATCATTTAGATATACCGTATTGGCTGTTGAAAAATTTATAGAATCTATATAAAATTGTAAGGCGCTCATGTTAAAATATTATTATTGGTTTTTGCAATCCTACAGTAGTTCCAAAAATATTTTCTGATGTAAAAAGAAATGTCCATGTGTTGTTTTCAGAATCAAAAGTTGGATCTCCTTCATAAATAGAGTCTGTTCTGTAGATAACAGTATTTCCTATTGTAATACTGTACCAGTTTATAGGTGGATTTGATTCTGGAACTCCTGTAATCCAAAGTTTTAAAACATTATTATAAAAACTTAAACCTAAAATACGTCCATTATTTAATTTAGATATTTGGTTATAAGGTGTTATGCTTCCAAAATAAGGATCTCCTAAAGAGTTTCTAGAATAACCCCAAATTGGGAATTGACCTCCAGTAGTTCCAACAGTAAGAGTAGTTGTTATCGTTGTAAAGTTCAATTCATTTCCATACACTGTATCTCCAGATACTATAGTATACGACCTAACGTAGTACTTAACAGAATTTGTTAGTCCAGTTACGTTTAACGAGTATGTTCCAGTACCTATTGATGCATCTGTTATAACGCTATTAGCTGTTGTCGGATTAGGACTTGTTCCGTATACAAAACCTCTAACAGCGGTAGAGTCTCCTCCGTTATTTATAAAGTTCCCATTAAAAGTAGCTGTAGTCTCTCCTACACCTGTTACTGATACAGTAAGTATATTAACTGCACATCCACATGGTTCAAAGAAAGAAGTTTCATCGTAACATAAGTCTATAGGTGTAGATACAGAATAATCCCAAACAAGGTACAAGTACTGATGTCCACTTGGATTATTATATACAAAGCTAGCCTCGTAGTTTCCAGTAGAAGGATTTGAAACATCAGGAATATTTAAAAGTTCTGCTCTTAGCAATACAATTTCAGATTCTGTGTATAACTCAGGAGAAACTAAGTACTTAAATTTATTGTTATCGAATACAAAAGTGTCGTCAACAAGTTTATTAGAACTCATCTTAATTGTACTTCCAAAAGCTGGAATAAGTCCTCTTGAAGTCATACCAGTTTCAGTTGCATATAAAGAAACTCCATCCGCTTGCATGTCTATAAAATCCGTACTGTATGCGCTAGAAATAGAGTCAAATGTCCAGTTGTACTTGTTATGAATTGTTTTATCTGTGTCATCTACAGAATTAAGAGAAACTCTTACAACTGTTATCTCTGGTGATTCAGGACAGTTTACAAGTAATTCATAATCAGTTTCTTCTTCTGAACTAATCGTTACAGTTATTTTTGCAGGACTTATAGATAACTTATTAAACGAACTAGATCCTGTTCCATATATAGCCTCATTTATTACATTAATACCATTATAATTAACAAGTATATCAGCACTTCCACTTGACACGTTGTAATCAATAGAAACATCTCCTAAAAATCTACCAAGCTCAACTTCAAATGTATTGGTTCCAGTAAATTTGTATTGAGATATCGTAGATCCACAGCTGTACGATACAATTTCTGAAGGAAGTTGATTGTCATTAAGAGAAAGAACATACTCGTTCATGTACGGATCGTAACCTCCAATGTTCTGGAAACCAATTCTATCCTTAAACTGAGATCTAAACCAGTTAGTCATACCAAGACTAGATATTGGAGTCAATTCCTCTCCTCTTAAGTTTAATACCACGTTTCTTTTTGTATCAGTAAAATAAGAGTCGTATCCGTAAACAACAAAACTCTCTGGGTTACTACTTATTCCGTACTCCTCTACTCTAGATACTTGAGTACCAAGAACCTCTAAGTTTGATGTTACAGCACCTCCTCCTGCAGCGTCAGATAATATATTTTTACCTACAAGTACATTAGATATCTTATCCTCTTGTAGAACAAGTACATCAGTCTTTCTTGCGTGTAAAACATTTATTGGCCCGAATGCCTTCTCGCAGTCCTTCCAGTTTACTAAGGCAAGATTAAACTCGTTTAACTTATTTAGGTTTGTCTCTTCGTTGTATATACCGCTATACGTTATACTAGCGTACCTGTTAGCCTCCTTAAAATCTTCACGAGACACAGAAGTAACCCTGCTACCTAAATAAAAAGGAGCACCTGTTAGCGCGTCATTTACTTTATAACTCTCTACTCCGTTTCCAAATGAAAAACAATTAAAGAAATCTAAGTTTATTATAGCTGGCTGCGAACTGGTCTGGTCCTGCATATTGCCGTTGTGATACCCATTTACGATATCAAAACTCTGGCTATTCTCGTAATATATTTCACCATTAGTTGGCTCTGGTTGTGTTTCAAATATCAATGTTCCATTACCAGTCTCTACTGTTATATTTAAAGTAACCCTAGTTTTTCTACTACTTCCACAGCTAGGATAACCAGCTCCTACTGCAAATCTCAACCTTCCTTGTTCGTAATCAAGCCCGTACTTTTCTATAGAAAAATCTCCAGTATCTGCATTTTCAGCTTGAAATAAAAAATTATTAACAAAGTCTCCGTAAGAAATATTATAGGTGCTATAGTATAAAAAACTATTTCTAATTTCATTGCTAATTGCAGCTTCTCCTCCACCTTGAATACCTTCGTTTAAGTTTGGTCCTTCAGAAATAAACCATTCAAACATATTTGTATAATCTGTTTTTGATACAAATGTTTGATTATAATTATAAGAATAAGAGTTACAACTGTTACCCCTTCTGTTTCTCTGAATCCTAACATTAAATACTATTCTAGATCCAGCTGGAACATTGAATGGCTTGTATTCTCTATTTGTTGGGCTAACTGCAATTTCTGGATCAAATTGAGGATTTAACTCATCAAAATAATAATAAGAAATTCCTACAGCCTCTTGAGATCCATTATCTCTAAAAGAGTTTGGATCGTATTCTGCTGTAAAATTAGATGGCCTAAGCCTCATATAAAGACCTGCTGGCTCTATTATCTCTTCGTCTTTTACATTCTTGTTTCCCTTTAAAAAACCTTCTGGTTGAGATGCAATTTCTAATACCGTAGTCTCAACTAAATTAGAAACAACTCCTATAGTATCTTTTTTTACTATAAGCGTTTGATTTTCAGAAACTTTCTGTCTATTTTCTCCTTCTAATTTAAACCATGTATTATTTGAGTTGTCATTAAAAAACATATTTGTATATACCGTCTCATAATTAGCTACAGACTGCTTTAGTACAAACTTATACTTTGTAGCCCAAGATGGAGGTAAACTATTTAATGTAACTCTGATACTGTTTGAATTTTCTGAGTACTGAGGATCTATAAATACAGTGTTCTCTGTATCAACAAGGGCTGTAGAACTTCTTAGGTAATCGTCCATATAAACTACAGCAACCTCATAATCTCTGTTGCTATGAAGACTCTTTTTAGATCCTAATTCGCTAAAATAAACAGATGTATCTACATTGTTAAAGTACTGGTACCCATATAAAAATGTTCCAGAATCTTCTGGGAACTCTGTCTCGAATTTAACAGCTGGACACTGTAAACCTAATATATTACTACCTGGAGACGAAGTTATTAAAAAAGATCCATCTGTAGAGTTTATTCCACTATCTATATCGTTCCATATTCCATATGTCCCATCAGGCTGTTTTGCAACCTTATCAGCATTATATATATCAGTAAGAGAACTTCCAGTGCTAGCTAAAGCATACGGTTTGTGAGTAGAAATAGCGTCTATGAACTCCTGACTTGTAGCTAGTTGATATACAGAATCATAATCCCTATTTAATAAAAAAGAGAATGGATAAGTGAAATTATTTGAAGATCCAGGACCTGGAGAATCTGTAGTATTAAAATTAGGGTCTCCAGAGTACCTGTTATGTACAATATTAAAGTCTATACTTAAAACCCATCCTTTTTTTAGTTTTTCTTCAGCAAAGTTTATATCTATTTTTGAATCCTGTATAGATATGTTATTTGAATTAGGATCTATATTGTAAAATATCCCATTAGTGTAGTCAACTGAAAGAGAACTATCTTCTAAGTCGCTACTTATAACTTGTAATGAATAGTCAATCTCTCCTACATCATACCCGTCAACATAGTTAGCGTACATTATCCTGTTTCCAATAGACGTCTGCGCCTTTGCTATTCTAGGAACGTTATCGTATAATCTCAATAACTCACTCTCTGTAAGTGTCGTGTATATCTTTCTATTTGTAAATACAAGAGACTGCGAGTCATTGTTATACCATCCCTCCTTATTCTTATCAAACTTCTCTACAACATTTATTATATTAGAGTCTGAAGTCTTGAAGCATATATCGATACCGACAACCTGTCTTGGTCCAGTATTAAATTTTATAATCGCTGAATTAAAGGAGTTTGTCATCCCTATGTTTTCAAAGCTGCTATAGTCTAACTGAAATTCACCTGGCTCAAATGCCACATCAGCAAACTGAGACAGTGCGCTGTACTCTCCGTTGTCGTACTGGTATCTGTAAGAAAATGACAAGAACTTATCTAAGATGAAATTCTCTTCTCCTGGAGTGTTAAACAAAGAAACCTCTGGCGCACTCATAGGAGGTGCAACTATAACAGATATATCACTCTCATCAAAGTTAGTGTATGACTTAGTTACGTTTATTCTTCTAGGAGGGTTTAGGTTGTCCGTCCAAAATAATAAGTCGTCAATCTTATTTATGCCATTTATAAGGTATTTTTCATCAAAGTTCAAGTCTCCAACTAGGTGGTATACAACCGTGCTATTGTTTGCGTTATAAGACACAACAACGTCAGCATCAGAAGATGCTACAAACCAGTACACAGTCTCGTTAGTTCCGTCTTGGTAAGCCCCAATACACTTAGCGTCCTCAGGACTAATGTAGTCTAGATTAGTAAGCTGAGTATTCCCTTTGGTGTTCTCTATAGCTCCAGCACTTCCTAATTCTGAGTTACTATTTGCTCCTAGTTCAGATGATCCTACTCTTATGTTTAAAGCGTCAATATATTCCCCTGGCTTAACAAATCTCTCATCAAGATCTTTATTCATTCTTCCAGCGTAGAATAATGCTTCGGCCATTTCAGATGTGTTTGCCATACCTATTTAATCCATTTATCTTTACCCCTCATGTTCATAAGAAGTCTACCTGGGTGAATGTTTCCTAATCTAATTCTAGTGTTTCTTAGTATAGCCGTTCTTTCTTTCTTTGCTCTCTGCACTACATACTCCTGAATACCTAGCTTAGATGAAAGTATCTGGTACTTTATATGAGCGTACAAGAACTCTTCTGCCATCTTGTTTATGCTAACCTTTGAGTCATCTCCGTCCTCCATTCCGTCAGAAACGTACTCAAGAATACATAACTCTCCAGCCATACCTGATCCAAAGTTTATAACTCCAGACTTCTTGTCAATTCTATATGTGGGGTTAATGTTTGCTGTCTCTGTATTTAATCCAAACCTAGCACCTACTGGGTAATCAAAGTACCACATACCGTTGTAGTTAAATCCTTCCCTTCCACTGAAAGGGCCTTCTCCAGGATACATAGTCCTCTGCTGGTTCGTAATCCTGTCGTTGTCCATTATAGAAGTTCCCTCTAAAACGTCTCCATCCTGATCGAAAAGCACTCTACAGTTGTTGTCTTGAAGGTAACTATTACTATAGTTTGTTTGAATATTCTCTGTCAACGGACGAAGAACTCCGTCCTTGTATAATGATATTCTTACGTAGTTTACGTAGTTGTTTGGTAACACAAACTTAAGGTCATCACATATGCTTATCTCAAGAACTTTTATCTCTTTAAGTGCGTCATAGTTGACCTCCTGTATTCCTCTCTTTGCATGAAACAAGACGTTGTATCTAGATACGTTATTGATCAACTTATCATTGCCAACGTACATTAACATAAAATTATTTACAACGTCATCTAGAGATACGTACTGATACGAACCCCAGTTCTCTCCCTCTGGATTCTCTCCAGAATTTTCATAGTATTGATAACCAGTTAAGTATGCCATTATTAACCTTGTATTTGTTTATTACTAACCTGCTCTGCATTTCCAAACTGATACACATCTCCCTCTCTTATTGAAAGTCCAGCGTACTTTAGTATCTTAGCAACCAATAAAGGCTCGTCTGTAATAGGAAGTTCAAAGTCTTGGTAGTCATTATTTTGATTAAATATAGGAGCCCCTCCCACCATTATATAAGTCCACTTCGGGTCCTTAGGAGTTCTTATGTACTGAGCCTTTATGTTTGTATCAATACTTGATGGGTAAACAGTAATTAAGACGCCTTCTTGCGTGTATGCTGGATACAGTGTAGAAGGAGATGTAAGATTAGAAGAGAGTAGGTTTAATATTTTATCTTGAGAAACCTTGTCTACCTCCTTTGATCCGTATCTTATTGTATTTACATAGTAGTAGTCAGAAGGAAGCGAAAACTTACTAGATACATACGAAAGATTCGCTGTTGAAGAAAAACTATCTATAACCTCTTCAGCAAGTCTAACCATGTCTGCATATCCAGTCCCAGACTGTCTGTTATTCATTTTACTTATCCAGGTGTTGTACTGGTAAAAGTAGTCCTCAAATATATCTATCTGTGCCTGCTTTGCGTATAAATTAAAATCATCTGGAGTTATGTATCCAAAATTATTTTTATTTACGGCAGAGAGCACCGTATTTCTTACCGAATCTATCATGCTTAAAACTTTTTACAAAGATAGCAAAAAAAAACACCCCTTATTTTGGAGTGTTTAGTTTGGTTTACTTGATATTATTTTCTAGTAACTTAAGGACCTCTATTCCCTCATCTGTCTGAAGGTAAGATGCTAGTATATAATTTTTATCCTCCCCATATGGGACGGTTAGAATCTTCTTTTTATTCTGTGGTAAGTTGAAGTAAATGTCTCTGTCCTTATTCTTCATAACGACTACATTGTACTCAAAGAACTTAGCGCAGGTGTTCTGTAGCTTTAACATAGGATCATTAAGCATATTTAAGAAATCTGTTGGGTATGACTTAGCATAAACAAACACGTCTCTCTTAAGTTCTGCTGTAGACATCTTCTCAATGTTTACCCCTAATAATACTCTAGCTACTGCCTCTAACATCTCTATATTTAACTCTCTAGCAGCTAATAAAGCATCTAGTTCTGCGTTAAAGTATTCTATATCGCTTGTGGCATTCTTCTCATTGTTTACCTCTTCAAAAACATCTCCGTACCCTGGATGTAAAGACAAGAAATGTTGTAAAACTGGATTTGTTTTAGGAACAATTAGCGCCCCATCAACAAAAACAATTGGCTCTAGTATAGAGTGTCCATCTTGTTCGTCCTCGAATGGTGATTTTTGATTTACAGCGTATCGTAACGCTCTGTTTGATGTTCCATCGAAGTGAAGTAGAGGTGCTCTACGTGTGTTTCTTGATGATAACATATAGGTAAGAGGAGTTGAGTCTCCCTTTAAAATGTAGATCTTATCTACTGGTACTGCTTGATTTTTCATTTGATGTGATTTAATTATTAAAAAAATAACAGAGGGACACTGATGCCCCTCTGTTAAGGTATTCTAGTTTGTGAACAAGAAGAAGTTGTTAGCTCCTAATGTACATAAAGCTCTCTCAGATAAGAAGTGAACCTCCATTGCATCTAAGCTAGAAGTCTGTGCTCCACCTGCAGATCCAGTGATCCAAGTCTTGTAACGTCTGTCTTCTGTCTCAGAAGCTCTGTAACGTACGTGTAAGAATGGACGCTTAGCGTTTTTACCAAGAACCTGATCGTATACTGTAGTAGATCCAGCTGGAACTAATACACCGTTGATAGCTCCTCCAACGATACCACCTCTAAGAGCTGCGTCGTTCAAGTACTTCCAGTCAGTCTTGTAGAAGTCATAACCTCTACGGAAACCTGTGAACCCTAAGTTCAATGCCATCTCTTTGTCGTTATCAAACAAACCGTAAGATGTACCACCTGCTCCGTAAGAGTTTTGAGCTGCTAACATATCGTCAATGTCGAAAGAGAACTGACGGTTGATGAACAATACATTCTCCTCAATAGCACCTTGCTTGTCAAGTCTCTTGATGATCTCATCAAAGTCAGACAATGCAGTTGGGTTACCACCACTGAATACATTACCTCTGTTTGAGATAACGTAGAACATACCTTCAGATCCTTTGTTTCCTACAGATGTAGTAGAACTAACTCCTGAACCTGTCTCAGCAGGAACTGCCTCGATCATAGACATTTCTAAGTAATCCTCGAAACGTAGACGTGTTTCGTGCTCTGATTTAATGTACCACAAGAAACCTGTAGCTCCATTCTCAGTTGTAACCTCAATCCATCCAATCTGAGCCATGTCAGAACCAGTAACAGCGTACTTCTCTTTGATGATGATTGGGTTGTTAGAGAAGATAGA
>Ga0181347_1000458_pt1 | contig 13453 bp, 4 predicted proteins | sample Su13VDMM110SN_FD_130102 | JGI IMG/M metagenome (GOLD analysis project Ga0181347, IMG submission 130102) | Freshwater viral communities from Lake Michigan, USA - Su13.VD.MM110.S.N | ecosystem: Environmental > Aquatic > Freshwater > Lake | place: USA: Michigan | collected 2013-07-16
CCAGTTGAGTATGACCGCCTCTATATAGATACGATGCTAGGTATCTTGCGTCAGTACTTTGACCAACTAGACAACGCAGGCCCTGTATTGGTATCAACGCAGAGAAAGCCTGCACAGGGTTCTATTCCGGCAGAGGTAATCTCAGCTTTAAGTTGTGCTCAACCAAATCCAACTTCGCCTGCCGTATACGTTATTAGTCTTCCAACACAAGCTGATTTTGCTCTTTTGCGCTCTGGCGATATTTACTACGATACGTCTGGTGGGGCTGCATCTAGTTACCCATTAAGGATTAAGGCGTGATAAACTCGTTTAAACAACTTACGAGGCAAATATGAGCCTACATAATGCTGCCAAACACCTAGCTGCCCACGGGCGTGGTGACGACAAAGTCCTTGTTCACATGACAAAAGGCGAAGTCAATAGTTTAAACAACATAGCAATGGCTCATGGTGGGCAATTAACTATTAATCCTCACACAGGACTGCCTGAAGCAGGCTTTCTGTCGAGTTTGCTTCCTATGATTGCTGGTGCAGGTCTAATGGCTGTTTCAGGCGGTGCTATAAACCCAATGACGGCTGGACTTTTGGTTGGTGGTTTAAGGACTGCGCAGTCTGGTAGTTTGAGCAAAGGCTTAATGGCTGGTCTTGGTGCTTATGGTGGCGCTGGTTTGTCTGGTGGACTAATGAGTTCCGGAGCATCTGCCATGAATACTCAAGCAGCAAATGCCGTACAAGCGGCAAATCCCGGATTAACTGCGGGTGAGATTGGCAGGGAAATGGGGACCGCAGGATTTACTCAGCCAACAATTGCTGCAACGTCTAATCCCGCTTTAGCGTCCGGCATAGATAAATTTTCAGCCGGAGTTACAGGACTTGGAACAGAGGCTGGACGGAGCGCCGCTTTAAGTTCAATGGGTGGTGGAATGGGTGCCGCAAAAATAGGTGCGGCGGCTGTCCTTCCTTCATTAATTGGAGAACCAAAAACCCCAGAAATGACACCTTCTGACAAAGATATGGGACAGCGCTATTCCTACACAGGGCAAGCGACTCAGCCAACTCCAGCGCCGGATGTAATGAGTTACGAAGATATGCTTACAAAGCAAGGAAACTTTGGACGTCAACAGAACTACTACCCAAATCCTAAGACTTACACAGCCATAGGACCAACCGAGGCTAAAGACTTATACCATTTTGCAAATGGTGGCCCAGTTGAGCAGATGTCTAACAACGCGGCTATGGGTTTAAACACCATGTACCCAATGGCTAATACGGCAACGTCATCTTTTGCTACGCCTTATCAGGCTCCTCAGTCTACGAACATGTTGGCTAACATGGCTCCATCTGGCGGTGGCGCAGTGAATGCTATGTCTGGCGAACCTAGTATGCAAGGCACCCGTATGGCTACAGGAGGCATCTCTGATGCCCACTACAACCTAGGTGGTTACTCTGATGGTGGTCGCCTTCTTCGCGGCCCCGGAGATGGTGTGTCTGATGACATCCCTGCAATGATTGGAGAGAAACAGCCAGCCCGTCTAGCAGATGGAGAGTTTGTTGTTCCCGCCCGTATTGTTTCTGAGTTGGGCAACGGCTCAACTGAGGCAGGCGCACGTAAGCTCTATGCCATGATGGACAGAGTGCAGGCGGCACGTAAAAAGACAGTTGGTAAAAACAAGGTTGCACATAACAGCCGCGCAGAAAAGCATTTACCTGCATGAAAAACAGTCACGGAAAACTGGAGTGGTTTGGGGGCAACCAAGATGCTTTAAACGTTTACCATGCGTTTGTTGATTTGGCACACATTTGGGATGACCTCGTAGACAAAGACAAGCCTGTTTCTGCAGATGAGATCAATCTCGCCTTCTTGACATGCTTGGTTTATCTGCCAGCTAATCCGTTTTACCGCAGTATTCAAGAACAAATCTTACCCATGTGGCTTGTTGTGGTTTCTGCTTATGAAACTGCAAACTCTTTTGAGAAAAACAAAGACCCGCATGGTATTGAGATTGCCCACGGTTTAAGATATTCTGTTGGAAATATCTTGGCGTATGCGGTTCATCTGTGTGTCGGTCCAGAGAAAGCAAAAGAATTCTTGCCAGACATGTGGAAAACAATTTTTCACGAGCGGTTTGATGATTACCGCAAGGAGCATTTAGATGTTGATTCCAAATAAACACAACGGTTATTCTCGTGACGGTATCCGTCTTTATCACATGGATCAGGGAAGTCCAGCGCCAGCGGCAGAACAAAAGGCCACTACAGAACTGCCTGATTGGGCAAAGCCGTATGCCAAAGACATACTGGCTAAGGGTCAGGCGTTAACTGACGTTAACCAGAACCCATATCAGATTTACAACCAAGACCGCATTGCAGGGTTTTCCCCAATGCAACAACAGGCTATGCAAAACGCACAAGGCATGTCTGTTGCTCCTCAAGTTGGTGCCGGTACTGCAAGCGCAATAGGCGCTGGTCTTGGTGGGTTAGACGTTGCCAATCAGGCGACCACTGGAGGATTCCAGAGCCAAGTAGGCGGGTACATGAATCCGTACCTACAGATGTCTTTGGCTCCTCAGTTGGCAGAGGCTAACCGCGCATATGATGCTGGTGCAACCAAGCAACAAAGTGCCGCTACACAGGCTGGTGCGTTTGGAGGCTCTCGTGAAGCCATCATGGCGGCTGAAAATGAGCGTAACCGCAACATGGGGTTACAAAATATTATTGGTCAGGGCTATAACCAAGCCTTTGGTCAGGCCCAAAACCAATACAACCAAAACCTTAGCAATCAACTCCAAGGGTACGGTATGCTGGGAAACACTGCCAATACTCTTGGGCAGTTAGGGCAAAACCAATACACCCAAAACATGGGCATCAACGCACTGCAGTCGCAGTACGGTGGTCAACAACAAGCCCAGATGCAAAGAGGTTTAGATACTGCGTATCAGGACTTCCAGAACCAACAGAACTACCCATACAAACAGTTGGGTTTCATGTCTGACATGATCCGTGGTTTACCACTGGGTCAGCAGTCTACATCTCAGATGTATCAGTCTCCCGGAAGTGTCGCTGGTCAGATCGCCGGTCTGGGCATGGGTGCTTATGGCATGAGTAGAGCCTTTGCCGCCGAGGGTGGCTTAATGGATTCTTACGCTGGTGGCGGAGAGATTGACAGCGCTGGCAACATTGCAGGCATCCTGTCTAAACTTAGTGACCAACAACTCCAGCAAGCAAAGCAAGCCGCACTAGGCCGCCGTGACGTGGAGCAGGCAACCCTAATTGATCAAGAGATAGCTGACAGGGTGGCTATGCGCACTGGTGTAAACGCATCTCCTATAAACGCAGATGCTATGGCTTCGGATGAAAACCCAGATAGCATCACAGGATACGCCGCTGGTGGCTCTGCTGTTCAAGCATTAATGAACAAACCAAGAGACCCAGAAACTCCTGTGGATCAGCAGGCTCTTGACATACTTGACAAATTGTCTGCCCGTAGCAAACCTGCAATGGATGCTTTAAACGCACAAGTTGAAAGTATTAAAGGACGTCCTGAAGAGATCAAGGAGCGTGGTTTGGGTGAGGCAATTGCAAAATACGGTTTTGATTTTGCAGCAAAATCAGCTAAACCCGGTGCCAAATTCTTTGGTGCCGCCTCTGAAGCATCTCCTGTCCTTGCTGAATCCATGATGAACACTAAGAAGTCTGTTCAAGCGGCGCAAGACAATTACATCAACCTCAAGATGAATCAGACCAAGTATCAGATTGCTCTTGACAAGGGTGATATGCAAACTGCCGCAACCTTGGCTGGTCAGTTGCGTCAAGAGAAACAAAGCCAGAAAGTGCTGGAACTGACTGCCGCCCACTACGTTGATGACTACGGAATCAAGAAGGAGCAAGTTGCCGCAACATTACGTGCGCAGGGCGCTCCGATCATGCAGGTTTATAACGAACTTAAATCTGATCCTGCCAACAAAAACAAGAGCCGTGAAGAACTCATGGGCTTGGCAAGCAGAGCCATGTACGGTGCGCAATATGCCGGCACAGAACAGCGCGGACTTTCTAATTACCTTAAAGAAAAGAATGAGATTGAGAAAGATTTCAAGACCTTACCGCTCCTACCGCCTAACAGCCCAATGCGTAAGCAAATGGAAGGTGCACGCCAACAAAGACTTGATGATTTAAACAAGATGTATCCGGGGGCATCAGGTCAAGAGGGCGCTCCATCTGGCAGCATTTCGTCTGCGGTGCCACAAGGTGGTCAGAGGACGGCGGCCTCATCTATGCAACAAAGTGATGTTGATTTAGTCAATAAATATTACAGGCAATAAATGGAACTAAATCAAGTTCTTGGCGCACTGCGCAATGCTGATGCGGCAGGCGATGTTGAAGCCGCAAAAAGATTGGCTGTAATAGCGAAATCTTTGACTGGGCAAATAGGCCCAGAGGCCATCATGTCCACGGAGGATTTACAGAATGCTAAGTCCGCACCTACCTCTATTAGCGATATTGCCCGCTCATTTGGTTCTGGCGTTGTTGGTGCAGGCAAGTCCTTGGTTGATGTATTTGGTGCTGGCTCTGGAGTCTCGCAGTATCTTGGAGAAGTTTCGCAAGGTCTTCAACAGGGCCTAACTCCTGAGCGCCAAGCAGAGATGGCTCGCCGTGCCGAGTTGTCTAAACGTGCTGAGAAAGAAGGAACCTTTGCCGAGATTAAGAGCGGCTTGGCTGGTATTCTTGAAGCCCCTCTACAGAGTATTGCGCAAGGTGTTGGCTCCTCCCTCCCGACTATCGCTGCTGGCTTAGTTGCCTTACCCGCCTCCGCCCCCGCCGCTCTAGCCGTGGGTGTTCAACGTGCTAGTCAGATTCTGATCTCTGCCGCACAGGGAACTGGTGAAGTTAAGGGCGACATCCATGAGTCCATTAAGCAAGCATACAAAGAAAAAAACCCCAACATGCCGCCCGAAGAGGTGGAAAGATTGGCAACCGAAGCACAGGCTTACACACTAAAGAACGCACCCCTATTGATTGGCGGTGCAGCATTTGGCGCACTAGACGCCGTTACAGGATTTGAGAAGTCAGCATCCAGAGCCTTGAGAGGCGCGTTGACTCCAGAGAAGACATTCACCAAAGAAGGTTTGGATGCCGCTGTTGCTAACCTACCTAAGAAGGCTGTGGAAGCACCAACCTACTTGGGACAAGCGGCTAAGGTTGGTATTGGTGAGTCTATCCCTGAGGGCTTACAAGGTGGCTACGGTCAGTTAGCCCAGAACGTGGCAATGACTCAGGCTGGATTTGAGACGCCAACATTCCAAGGCGTGGCAGGTGCGGCGGCTAGAGATGCTCTAGTTGGTGCGTTGACCGGAACGGCAATGTCTCCTTTGGGCTATTCTGTTGCAAATGCTGACTTCCAAGCGGACAAGTTCTTGCGGGGCGTTCAGTCCCAACAACAGTTTGACAAAGAACGCGAAGAGTTCACTAAGACTCAAGAGCAGACCAAAGAGAACCTTGGTGTAAACAAGACATTGATGTTGGGCTATGAGCCTCCAGCAGAGGAAGAGAAGTTCACCAACCCGCTTGCAACCATCAAGAGAAGTGAGTTACCCCCTGAGAAGAGTGGCGACATAATTCTTAAAGAGTTGAAGTTTGTGGACAGTTACCGCAAACAAAACGGTCTTCCTCCCATTAAGTCGTATTCTATTGAAGACATCAAAGATGCGATGCCCGGTGTTGATCCGGAAGGAGAACAGGGTCGCATTGATGCCATCTTAGCCTCTAAGTACGGCTATAAGCCTGTGGACGACAACACAGGTAAGCCAGTGAACTACACCGTTGATGACGTTATCTCTGCCGCAGAGGACGAGAAGAACGTTGCTACAGGCACCAAAGGGTTTAACGACTTCCTAACACGCACTACAGGTTCTAGTGATTTAAACACTATGACCCAGCCTCAGTTGTTTGCCGCGTATTCTGCAATTAAGCAGATGCCTGAGTCCAAAGAGAAGGTGATCCTTCCTGAGGGTACAGGTGCGTCTAGATTTACCGACAAGCAATACAAGAAGGCTGTCAGTTGGTTTGGTCAGACATTTGAAGGTGTTGACAACAAGCCTTTGTCACGGGACACCATCATTGGAGATATTCAAGAAGCTACAGGGCTAGGGCAGAAGCAAGATGCTGAGGCTCTATTAGATACAGCAGTCAGAAACGGTGACTTGGCTGAGACCGAAGAAAGAGTTTTCAGAACCTACGACGATAACGATAAACTTGTTGCAACGTACCGGGATAAGGAAAAGGCCGCCGCAGCGGCTAAAAAACAAGGTTTAAACGTTAGAGAAGAGACGCTTAGACAGATGATGCCGCCACCAGCGGCAGAGCCAGCCAAACGTACCACCCTCCCACAGGGTTACGCCATGAGCAAGGAGACCATCAAAGAAGGTGAAGTCCCCGTTGGTTTTGACATCTTCCCAGAAGGTAAAGGCAAGTCTCTCTTTACCGTCCCCACATCAGAGGCGGTACAGGAAAAGATTGACCAACTCATCCCTGCCCGTAAGAAGGAAGCCGCCCGTTACTTGGGTTACATGGACAGAGACAAGGCAACCTTGCAAAGGGCAAGAGACGGTTTGGTCTCTATGGAGGCCCGTGGTGAAGTTGGTTCACAGGCTTATGAGCTTGCCAAGACTAAGTTAGCCAAGCAAGAGAGAGTTCTGGGTAACCGCATCCTCAAGAGCATGGAGCGTATTACGGATTACGAGCAACCGCTTATATCACGCCCATCTGAGAAGAAGAAGCAAATCACCCGTGAAAAGATCACGGTAACTAAACAAGGTAAGTTTTTAGGCAGTTTCCCTGATAACGTCAAGGCACAGGAGGCTATCCTTGTCCAGATGTCGGATCAGGAACTGGCTGACACAGCGTCTGACGGTCGTCTTGGTGCGATTGCTGACCGTGCCGCCAAAGAGATTGAGCGCCGTAAGAGTCCCGCTGGCATCATGGTCAGACGCACTCCTAAAGCCAAGGAAGAGTTGCCACCTCTATCTCCAGAACTCACAGCAGTTGCTGATGAGATTTCCAAGAAGTTAGTCCCCATCCTTCAGCGCATGGGGCTAGGAGATGTTGGGTTAAAGATTGTTCAGTCTATTAAGAACGGTGGAGAAGGCTCTTACACCAAAAACCTGATTCAATTGGCTATTGATGCAGAGAAACCGTTAGAGGTTATGCATCATGAGTCGTTGCATGCGTTGAAGGACTTAGGGTTCTTTACACCACAACAATGGTCTACCCTAGAGAACCAAGCACAGAAGTCTTGGATCACTAAGTACTTAAAGAACGTACAAGTTGAAGTTGAGATTGAAGGCAAGAAGCAGACTATGTCTCGCTATGACGCCTATGTAGCACTGAAGTACACACCAGATGACATTGTGGAAGAAGCAATTGCCGATGCGTTTGCTGACTTTGCTACCTCCAAGCCGCCGGGCGGAATGATCGCTTCCATAATGAAGCGTTTAAACGACCTATTCAAGGCAATTAAGAATGCGTTTAACCGCAGCGGCTTTGAGTCCGCTGAGGACATCTTTGCCAAAGCACAGCGCGGTGAGTTGAAACAGTCTCAAGCAAATGCTTGGGCAGCCACCCCACAAGATGTAGAGAAGGCTGATAAGTATGCAGAAAAGAACGGCATCCTTCCCTATGTATCTGCTGGTAACTTAGAGCTTCCTTTACAGACTCCTAAGTTCTCTTTAAAGAAAGTAGATAAATATGGCATTGACCCAGCGTTCAACATCCCTTTAAACAAGGATGGAACGATAACGGTCTACTACCACACCACCAAAGAAGGCGCACAAAAAGCCAACAACGAAAAATCTATCCAAACTAATGGCAAGCGTATCTATCTAACCAATGAATCTAGCGGTGCGTTGGTCTTGGAGAACAAGGGAAACTTTGACCAAGAGGTGGACGGTGCGGTGGTCATAATGAGATTGCCACCAAGCATGCTTCAGTTGGATAAGGCGTATGCAGACGGTCGTAAAGACTTTTATGTGCCAGTTAAACAGGGCGCTTTCTTTGACGAGTAGATGCGCATGTCTGCCATCCAAGTCTCTAAGAATACGCCAATCCTCAAGAAGGGCGAAGTATTTAGTTACTCTGAGTACTCCAACCGTATTACAGATGCGATAACTGAATACGACAAGTTATCACCCAAAGAGCAAAAGTTGCGGATGGATGAAATCCGTGACTTTATGAAGGAGCAACACAACATTGGCACGTTGCTTACTGAGAACGGTAAGTTGGAAAAGACACGGGAAGTTGGACTCAAGAACCAAGAGACAGACGTTGCGTCTATGGGTCTTGGACTTGCCGCCGCTCAAAAGATTTCTGACAAATTAAGCACATGCCCCAACTCCGCTATCTGTATGGACTTGTGTCTTGGAGATACCGCAGGCGGTAACCAACAGTACGGTGGCGTAGCGGCTAAGGATGTAAACGGTATTGAGAAGAGCGCCTTCCGTGCCGGACCGCGCATGGCGCAGTACTTGAAGACAGAGGGTTTGGTCATACACCCAGAAGAACTTGCCCTGATGCTCCATGACGAGATCACCAAGTTTGAGAAGTGGGCGAAGAAAAATGAGTATGAGCCATCTATACGTTTAAACGTTACTTCCGACATCAAGCCAGAGTTTTGGTCCGGTCTCATGGCTGCACATCCAGATGTAGTATTTTATGACTACACTAAATTGAATGGTGACGCTGTTGCTCCTAACCATCACCTGACCTATAGCTCAACAGGCTTTGGTCAGATTATTGACGGTGAGTACGTTGCCCACAAGACCAACAACTGGCCTGCCATGCGTGGTCGTTTGGATCGCGGGTTTAACGTGGCTATGGCGTTTACTAGTAAGAGCGCACTCCCTGATCAGGTCATTGATAACGAGACCGGAAAAGTCTATAAGGTATGGGATGGCGACAACTACGACGCACGTTACTTAGACCCCAAGCAAGAGAATGGCGTTGGCATGGTTGTCGGCTTGAGAAACAAAGCCGGAACTATGAAGGAAGCCACTTCCACCATAGATACAGATGGATTCTTTGTTGACTACGATCCAAAGCGGGACGGTAACTTTGTCTTGGTTGCCAATCAAGGGCAGTTTAAAAACAGGGTCATCCCTATTGCTCAGGAGAAGTTAAGCCTACGTAGCGCAAGAGGAATGTTTGAAGATGGTTTGATTCAAGAAGTTCCAAATTACAAGGGCAGAGAAAAAATCATTGAGTTGCCTATCAAAGACTTCTTAAAACTTGCGCAAGAAGGCGAGGTCAGGAGTAAACAAAGTGATATTGAAGACCTATTCAAAGCTGGCACTAAATTAAATTCACTGCCGTTGTTGATGGCTTACAACAACCAAAAGGGCGACCTAAAGGTTCAAGGACATGAAGGACGCCACAGGGCTAGGGCTTTGTTGGCTGAAGGGTATGACACCATGCCCGTCAGATTCCTGACTAGCATTCGCTGGTCTGAGCAAGAAGACCCGTCAAAATTTGACTATGAAAAGAATTGGCCTTCAAAAGTTCTGTCCGAGGACAGCGATGACATAAGCATTCCCATGCCTGTATCCCGTGAGCAATCAATGGAGCCGTACAGCAGTGAGAAGTTAAGTCTTCGTAGCACAAAGGCAGCCCCAACTACGCCTGCGTTTAAACGTTGGTTTGGTGATAGCAAGATTGTTAACCCAGATGGCACGCCAAAGGTTATGTACCACGGTACAGGTAAAGACATTACATCGTTTGAGCGCAAGACATCACGTGGCTCGCCCATCTTCTTGACTGATGATCCGGCAGTTGCGGCATCGTTCTCAAGAGACAGCCAAGACTATGTGTTGGAACAATTTGTAAAAAATGCCCCGCTAGAACTTCGCACACAAAAGGCTGCCGAGTTATTGGATAAACTGAAGAAGGACGAGTTCAAAGGTTCTGAGTTCAAGGATAGAGTAAAGAAACTTGAGCAGTCGCTTAGTGAAGGCAAATTAAACGACATTATTTTGCTGGATGAAGAACGCTATCAACGCCTGTTTGCCGGTGAACTTGCCACCTATGGCAACGTTATGCCTGTCTATGTCAAGGCAGAGAATCCGTTTGACTATGACAACGAAAGCCATCAAGAAGAAATTAAACAGTTTTATCCAAAAGACGAGCCGTCTTACGAACTTGATGATCTTTCACTCAAAATCAGGACGGGCGCTTGGTCAACGATAGAAAGCGCTGCTGTCCAAAATGCAATTAAAGAGGCTGGCTTTGATTCTTTCTATGTCAAAGAAGATGGCAAGAAGAACTTAGCCGTCTATGATTCATCCCAAGTCAAGTCTGCTATTGGTAATCAAGGCACATACGACATCAATGAGCCTGACATTCGTCTAAGCCTTAAAAAGGTAGATCAACTGTTTGATAAAGCCGATGACATCCCTGAGTCAGAAGGTGTGGAGATCATCCGTAGCAACTGGGTTGGTGGCGTGTCTGGTTTGGGCGAGCGTGGCTCGGCCTATGACTTGTACCGTGTAAACGGTGGCAGGAAGTACATGAGCGCCGTTCAAGACTTAGTGCGTAAAGAACTTGGAGATAACTTCAAGGGCTACCGCCTAATGCATACCGACGAGTTGGAAGAGATACAGGCTGGCGCTATGGGTAGCCAACTGGCATCCTTCACCTTGCGTCCTGACATTGCACAGTCTTTTGCTAACCTTGCCACCTACAGAAAAGTTCCTAAAGACAAACTTAAAGTTGTTGAGATGGACTTGACTCCTGAGCATGTGTGGATGATTGGTCACCCCGCAGAGAAAGAGTTGGTCATTGACTATGGTCAAGGATATAACCCTGAGGCTGTGGTTGAGTACAAGGAGAAGTTAAGCCTCCGTGCGTTGATGCCTGACCTGCGCAGCCAGCGCCAGCCGCCAGAATCTAAAGAGTTTAAACAGTGGTTCACTGGTAGTTACTTCACGTCCGGTGGTGAGCCATTGATCATGTACCACGGCACTGCCCGTGATATAACCATCTTTAAAGGCAAACAGGCTAGTGCGATCTTCATTACCACCAACCCTGTGGTGGCTGAGAACTACACAGGCATGGGTGAGGACTACATGCGTGCTGAAGCCTATAAGGCTTTGACCCGTGACGAGAAGGCCGAACTCATTTCTGTTGTGGCTGAACAGGCCGAGCGGGACGGAAAGATCAATGCCAATGAACTCATAGAGATTCAGAAGAACCTCAAGAAGCGCGTCCCTGATCTCAAGAACCTGCCATTTCAAATTGATGGCGAGATCATTGAGAGTTTAAACAACTTGCTGCCTACACGCGGCAACATCATGCCGGTGTATGTCAGCGCCAAGAACGTCTTTGACTACGCCAATCCTAGTGATGTGAATTTGGTCATGGACAAACTCACCAACTACAGCAAGACCTTAGGTAAAAAGGAAAACCCTGAGCAGTACCTAGCCGCTGTTAAGGGAATGATCTCCCGTGGTAACTGGCCTCGCATTGAAAGCCCTGAGGTGCAAGAAGCCATCAAACGCGCTGGCTTTGACGGGTTCTCTGTCCTAGAAGCCGGCACTAAGAACTATGCCATCTACAACCCGACCGCCATCAAGTCCGTTACAGGAAACATTGGAACGTTTGGATTAGGCGAAGTAAGCACTGAACAAGCCGCACAGTTTGGCATGACAGCCGAGCAAGCCCGTCAGGCACAGGCAGAAGGCGATATCCGTTTAAGTCTGCGTAAAGCCCCAGACACACCTGAGTTTAAACGCTTCTTTGCAGGCAGCAAGGTCGTCAACGAAGATGGTGAGCCTTTGGTCATGTATCACGGAACTGGAAAAGACTTTTCAGAATTTAAGTACAACCCAACTAAGGCAATTGGTATTTGGACGGCGCGAAATCCCGAAATCGCATCTCAATATGCCGACATTTCTTCAAGAGGTGGAGATTCTCCATCCGTATACCCTGTTTATCTATCAATAAAAAATCCTGCGTCTAGAAAAGATTATTTGCGAACAAGAAAAATTGCAGAAGAGACAAGTGTCAAGGAAGGCAGATGGAGAGACCATGACGCAAGACATCGTCAATTGCTTATAAATGAGGGGTTTGATGGGATATATTTACAAAACATAACCAAAGACCCGGAAGAAGATGTTTATATAGCCTTTGAACCAACACAGATTAAGTCTGCGATTGGCAACCAAGGCACTTACGACCCAACTAATCCTGACATCCGTCTAAGTTTGAAGCGCGTTCCTATTGGTGTACCGGATAACGTTTGGCATTTACACAACAGATATCAGGAAGCACAAGGAAACGTTGCTGAAGGCGAGATGGTTTCCCAGCGCAAGACTTCTGCAACCAAAGCGTTTAAACAGCTAAGCAATGCTGCCGAGAAATTTGCTGGCAACGAAAGCGACGCACTGAAACTCATGCAAGAGATGAACACCATCAGCGGTATTCGTCAGGCTATGGCTGAGGACGATAAGAGTGCGTTGAATGCATACAAGGTTATGTCTCCCGCCCTGTGGCGTCAGGAGACTCGTGAGAAGTTAAGTCTACGTGCCGTTACTCCAGCCGCTATCAATGATGCGATTGACAGAACCACTTCCGTAAGAGAACAGAAAGGTTTTATTGAGAGGATGATGGAAGCCATCTCTCCTCAGTCATGGTCTGACTTCCGTGCCAAGGCTTTGAACCGTTACAACGCCATGAGCGTGGCAGACAAGAGGCGTGCTAAGAAGATGGGTGGAGCCGTCCTCCTTGCTGACCAAAGCGCTGAATCAGCCGCACTCATGTCTGATCTGTCGGCGGGTGTAACAGCCTCTGTCCTAGGTGTACATGACCGCAACGGCGGTGCTCCAGTGTTCCGTAACGGTATAACCACAATTGATGGAAGCATCAAAGGTCCCGTGGCTATCTTTTCTCCGTTGGCAAGATATGGCGACCCCCGTGTTTATCAGATGTGGCAGTTCTATGCCGGTGCTAAACGTGCCCGTAGATACTTCAAGGACGGTAAAGAGCAGAACTACACGCCAACCGACATGGCATACGCTGACCAGCTAGGCCAGCAGTATCCTGAGTTTAAACAGATATTTGAAGAGTGGAACAAGTTCAACAACGCACTAGTCCAGTACCAAGTAGACACAGGTGTACTGAGTAAAGAGCGTGCAGATGAGTACCGCAAGTATTCAGACTACCTACCGTTCTACCGCCAGTTGGAAGATGAGGCAACCCTCGGTCCCAAGGTGTTCCAAAGCATCTCTGGTGTCAGGGGTCCTAAGAAACTCAAAGGCTCAGATGCTCCCATCGCTGACCTGATGGAGACTATCGTCCGTAACGTTCAGTCTGGCATCCAAGCCGGTATGAAGAACACAGCGGCTCAACGTGCTATTAAAGTGTTTGAGGACATTGGTGAGGCTGTGCCAACCCATCCAACAGATACTGGACCC
>Ga0181347_1000462_pt1 | contig 13434 bp, 6 predicted proteins | sample Su13VDMM110SN_FD_130102 | JGI IMG/M metagenome (GOLD analysis project Ga0181347, IMG submission 130102) | Freshwater viral communities from Lake Michigan, USA - Su13.VD.MM110.S.N | ecosystem: Environmental > Aquatic > Freshwater > Lake | place: USA: Michigan | collected 2013-07-16
ACTAGCACCTCTCAAGGCTGGTTCGGGCACAGACGGAGTGATATTCCCTTACACCCCAAACATTACCACGACTTATTCAGCCAATTACGAACAGTATGATCTAGTGCATTCAAACTATCGTGGCTTGTTCTACAAAAACTCAAGAGTGGGGGACATACAAATACGAGGCACGTTCACAGCACAAAATACCACAGAAGCAAACTACCTGCTGGCGGTGATACATTTCTTTAGATCAGCAACCAAAATGTTTTACGGACAAGATCCACAGCGTGGCACACCCCCTCCCATATGTTTGTTAAATGGTTTTGGTGGTTACCAGTTTTCAGACCACCCAGTGGTGATCAGTTCGTTTAATTACACCTTGCCCAACGATGTGGACTACATAAGAACAACCAATCCCAACAACTTTGGCCTGAACTTGAATAACCGCTACAACCCATCTGGGGCCAGTTTACCGGCCGGCGGATCACTAGCCGGGTTGACTAGATTGGCCAACGCCTTGCTGCCAAAAGGAGCACAAACCACACCGCCAGGGATTAACACAGTGTCAGGCAGTGTCACAAACAATACACCAGCCAGTTATGTACCGACCAAAATGGAAATTGATATCACCCTAATACCTACACAAACACGCAGTCAAGTCAGCAAACAGTTCAGCCTTGCAGGCTTTGCCCACGGCAAACTACTTGAAGGAGGATTCTGGTAATGGCACAATACGACGCAACCAGTCCCTACTACGAAACTGGCTACAGTCAGTTCTTTCTTGAAACCATGGTCAACAGACCCATACCCAAGGAAAATGACGACCTGACATTTACTATCAACCTCACTTATCAATATCGTCCAGACCTGTTGGCATTTGACTTGTATGGCAATGCCGGTCTATGGTGGGTGTTCTATCAACGTAATCCAAACACTTTACAAGCACCACCCATGGACTTTGCAGTTGGCACCTTGATCTACCTGCCAAAAATAACCACGCTGAAAACAGCCCTGGGGTTCTAACCTATGGCCGCAGCCGCAGAACTTCAAGCAGAAATCGCTCGTTTGCAAGAACGATATCGTATTGCACAAAACGGGCTGGCCTCACTCAATAGAAATTTACAAAGCAATCAAGCAATACTAGCACGGTACACGAGTGAAGTAGCAACTATACCGGGGCAGGTTGCCGGTCTTGAAGCGCAAATAAATGCTATTCAAACTCCACCTCCGGCCACAGCCAGTCAGGCTGCTGGTGATGATGCATCTCGAGGTCCAAATAAACCCGCGGCTGCTCAAGTCAACGCAGGTGGCCGTATAGTTGCACCACCTGTAACTACTACTCCAACCAATGCAGATGTGCCTGTCACATCTAACACCGGCGGTACCACCGGCACTGATGCACCAACAAGAACCACGGAACAAACACAGGCCACCAACGGCTACGATAAGGGTATCAACATATACACAGAAGATGGCACATTATCAAATTTTAGAAGAAATCCTGAAACTGGCCTGTTATATGATGCCAGTGGCCTGCCCGGCGGAGTTGATCTAAAAACAGAACCGGGTACACCCACTAGAGATGACGCCGCAAACAACAGTACTACTACCAAGCAAACCAATTTAAACGCGGCCCAGGCCAATCCCATAGAAGTTACACCACAACCTAATATTTTAGACCGATACAACAACTATGCTTGGTCAGCATCTGTGTACTTGCTGTCGGGCAAACAGTACTCGAAATTAATGACCAGTAAAGATAAAAAGATTGATGGATACAGTTTGCTGTTCCAGTCTGGCGGCGCAGGAGTCAGTGATGGTGTAATTAGACCTCCATATCCTGTTGGAGGTGGCAGCAGTGATGCTGACGCACAACAAGGAGGATTTTATGGTGCCGCCGAACCCTCGTATCCCACAGCAAATCGAAATCCGTTCTTCACAAACGATTTTTACATTGACTCAGTTGCAATAAAACATCAAACAATGGGTAAAGGAACAGGTGCCGCTCATCTCAATACTGATATTAAATTCACTGTGATTGAACCGCAAGGTATCACTTTGTTGAATCGTTTGTATGATGCTGTGGCCAATGCGGAGCCCCGAGATGAATCTGGAAAAGTAAATTATACTACCGCAACATATCTCATGGTCCTGCGTTTTTACGGCTATGACGAAAGTGGTAATATTGTTTATCCTATCAAAGGCGGCCTAGACTCTCCTGTCAACACCAGTGACCCGTCGGCTGTGGTGGAAAAATTTGTACCTTTTACTATTTCCAAAGTCAACTGGACTATTGGCTCAAAAATAGTGTCATACGAATTTGAAGGCCTTTGCCCTGGACAAAATTTTGGAGGTGGCTCAGTGCGTGGTACCATACCGTATGACGTGCAACTAGTGGACAGCACCGTGGGAGGTTTATTAGGAGGTGATGCCAAGTACTCAACAGGCACCGCGCCCAATGCCAATCCTGGCAAGTCTACCACAACTGGTTATGTTAGCGATTCTGAACAAATTGCCAATATACGCAACAATGAACAGTCTCGATTGAGAGCGGCACAGCAGGCACCCAACAGTGGAACAAGTCAACGTAGTAGTGATGCTGACGCCCAGCCTGGAGGATTTTATGGCGGTGCACCACCTACTGCTACTGCGGCACCGAGTCCTAAGAAAACAATTACTTTGGGACTGATGGGAGCCATGAATGAATTCCAACAAGAACTAGTAAAAAGCGGAAAATACAATGTGGCCGATGAATATTCCATTGAATTTGTTGGCATACCAGGACTGGCCAGCGCCGCAGACATCAGCGACGCTAAAATTCAACTGCCTAATGTCAAAAAAGATACCAGCAAGTCACCAATGCAAAAGCCAGGAAATAAAGATACAAAATCGCTGGATCAAAAAACTATTTCAGTTGACTATGAAAATCGCAATTTCAGCATCACAGCCGGACAACAAATTTTGCAAGTGATTGAACTGGTTATTAGAAATTCCAGTTATGTTGGCAAACAAAAACTGGTGATAGTAGATGCTGATGGAACGCAACATATCAATCAACAGACAAACAAAAACGTCACTTGGTTTACCATAAGCATGAGTTGTGAGCGCAAGGGTTTTGATGACAAGCGCAATGACTATGGTTATAAAATCAAATATACTGTGAGTCCTTTTCTGGTAAAAAATCTAAATAGTCAATATTTTCCCAAAACTAAATTTACCGGAGTACACAAAAAATATCCTTTTTGGTTTACCGGACAAAATATAGCAGTCAAAGATTATCAAGAAACAATCAACTCACTGTTTACCACCACAATCAGTGGCAGTGGCCCGGGCAATAGTCTTCAGCAGGCGCAGGCGCGAAAATTTGCCAGTAGCATGCCAGAAATAGTAAAATTTGCTTATAGCCCACGAAGCGGGGAAAGTAGTTTTGGCGCCGACGGCAAAGAACTTGAACCCAATGCCAACGCCGCTGAGATATTGTATGATCCAAGTGATCTTGCCACCGCCAAGGTGCGAATCATCGGAGACCCTGCATGGATCATGCAAGGTAGTCAATTCAAACCAGTAACTGCAAGCACAGTATATCCGGCGGCCAGAACAGGGTTTGAAGCCGACGGCACGATAAGTTTTGACACTCAAGATGTCATGTTTGAAATGGTTTGGCAACGCCCGGAAGATTATGATCTCAGCACCGGCCTAGCAGATCCTTATGCGAAACAAGCCGGCACTGGTCAAAGACAGCCATTACAGAGCAGAGTATACATAGCCACTGAATGTCTAAGTGAATTTCGTGGAGGTAGTTTTGAACAAACACTTAGCGGAAGCATCTACATCTTCCCCAAACCCGATGGTACAAATACCGCCAACCCTGCGGTAGCGGCATCAACTGCCAAGGCCAGCACAGACACCAAGCGCACCAGTACCGCTAATACCAATACCACCGGCGGCCCTGGCAGATTAACACAGGCACAATTGGCTGCCGCACAAAGATTTACTGGTAGTGGCGCATCGGGCTTGCGTAGCGACGCCAATCAAACTGTTGCAGAAACGGCCAGGCTTTCTCGACAATCTCAAGCAACACCAGCAGGACCCACAATATATCCAACCACTGCTGACCCGGTGGTTGATGGCAACTCTTATGATAACAACGGCAACACCACTGGGAATAATGTTTCGCCCAATCCGCTGCCAGCAGGTGCACCACGACCACCCACAAGCGGTGCTGGCGGGACTGTCGGTGTGCCCGAAACGACCAGCAGTGGACCACCTAAATTACCTAGTTCACCGATTGCAAGGGCAAATGCTGCCGCAGCTGCTCGTGGTAATCAAGGTCGCGGTAGCCAATCGCCAGGCAACCCCACTAGTACCACTAACCCTGCTGTACAACAGATAAACAAAACTGACAACTAAAGGACACACATGGTAGATAATGTACAACGTAGCACAGGCCGCCCGGGCAATTATAAACTAGACCGCGGAGGTGTGCCTTCGGAGTTTGGTCCGTTTACTGGTGTGGTCATGAGCGCCGTGGACCCAACTCGTAGCGGTCGCTTGCAGGTGTATATTGAAGCATTTGCCGATGGTGGCGAAGCAGGCATGCAGAACGACGTCAAGTGGACCACAGTGAGTTACATGCCACCTTTCTACGGCAACACTCCAAAAACCACGACTAGCGGCTCCACTTTGAATCTCGGCGCTTATCCCGGAACCCCCAACAGTTATGGCATGTGGTTTACTCCGCCTGATGTGGGAGTCACTGTGATTTGTATTTTTGTCAATGGTGACCGCAGCCAAGGATATTATATTGGTGTTGCTCCTGAACAAGGAACAGGCCGCATGGTTCCGGCCATTGGCTCAGTGGTCAAATCACAAGCAGAAGTACAGAATCAAAATCAAGAATCATATTTTGCTAATGCTTCACGACTGCCTGTGACAGAGATCAATATCAACAACGATGAACTTTTTAACAGCCCAAGATTTTTTGATGGTATAAAACCTGTGCAAAGTGTTGTGGCTCAAGCATTACTTCAGCAAGGACTCATAACCGACAATGAACGCGGCACCATAAATTCCAGCAGTCAACGAGAAACTCCTAGTGCGGTGTTTGGAATTAGTACACCGGGCACAGCCATCTATCAAGGTGGTATGAAACCCAACGATATCAATGCTAAATTAAATGCCGGAGAAATCAAACCAGGAGATGCACAGGTTATTGGACGTGTGGGGGGCCATAGTTTTGTGATGGACGACGGCGATGTTGAAGGTAACAATGCCCTGCTGAGATTACGCACTTCAAAAGGTCATCAAATCACCATGAGTGATACCGGTAACTTCTTTTACATCGTACATGCCAATGGGCAAACCTGGATTGAATTTGGAGTAGAAGGCACAGTGGATGTGTATGCCACAAACAGTGTGAACATTCGTACTAAGGGTGATATAAACCTGCATGCTGATCGTGACATCAACATGTTTGCTGGTCGTTATTTAAAAATAAAAAGTAAAGAGGATATGCAGTTGGAAACAGATACATTTTTAAGTGTACAAGCCCAGGAAGATATTACTTTGTATAGTAAAAGTACAATTGGTATCAAAGCAGACGGCACACTTACGTTGAACAGCGCATCAGGATCATGGGGTGCAGGATCTGCGCTGGCTTTACAAGCAGGTGGTATTGATCTCAATGGTCCTGCCGCTGGCACGGTCTCTAATCCACAACCATTGACCACAACCTTGTTGGATGATACTGAATGGGATACCAGCAAGGGTTGGATAGTCAAACCTGAAGGACTTGAGAGCACCGTGAGCCGTGCGCCTACGCATGAACCTTATCCCTATCATAACAAAGGTGTGGATGTTGAAATTGCATTTGAAGAGGGCAAACCCAGTCCGCCACCTGGTGCAGTACCAGTTCCTCCCGGCATAGAAATACAGGCGCAATAACATGGCTGAATTTACATTTGATCTCAACCAACTCAAAAGTTCTGCAACCGCTCTTGGTGCAGGTATCAATACCAACCTTTTTTCCCGTACTGCCGATGCAGATTTAACCTACACCGGTGATGATTATATAGTTTGGGATAGAACCAATGGTGAACGGTTGCGCCGCGGATTACCCGGCCTCACAAGCCTTGGATACCCAAGACCACCAGAGGATACTTCTGGAACACAGGCACCAGCATCCTCAAATCTAACTCAAACAAATCCTCAAGGTACATCGTCCACGTTCTCGCTCAAAGGACCTCCGGGACTCACTCGAGAACAGGCATTTGCAATCTTTAAAAAACAAGCAGATACCGGAAGTCTAGTAGGATTTAAACCCGGAGAAAGTTTATCTGCGGCATCACAAGCAGCCGACGGCCTTGCAAGTGCCCAAGCCTCTCTGCAACAAGCACAAGGCAGTCTTGCAGGTGCTCTCGGTGGTGTAGGAAGTGTTGCACCATTAGGATCTATTAGCACCGCTCTTGGTGGCGCCGGCGGAGCACTCGGAGGATCATTAGCAGGTATTGCCGCAGGATTGACTGCCGCAGTAGGCCCTGCGGTTTCGGCCATATCCGGTGCATTATCAAAGATACCTGGTGCCGCAGGAACAGGCAACCCTTTGGTAAGTGCGGCAGTGATACAAGGATCCACAGCAGTTTCTTCTATACAAACAATTAATAAAACAATTTCAGGGTTTCCTGTAACCAACCCTATCAACACTGCTGACTTTTCAAAAGTAGCCAGCAGTATCACTGGTGCCGGTGCTGTGAGTGGCATTGGTCCCATGAGCATACCAGAAGTGAATGGTGTGCTGGCACAGGCAAAGAATCTAATGGGGCAGGCATCAAATACTCTTAGTAATGACAAAGGATTAGGGTCATTTGGATTTGATCTAAAACAATTGGAAACAGCCGGTTATGTCAAACCTGGTGTGGCAGCCCTGGCGGCCTTGTCCTCACAGGGTGCCAGTTTGTTTGCCTCTGTGGCCAAGAGTCCAGCGGCCTGGACCGGCAAAGATGGTATCAAAAGTGCCGGTGATTTGCTAGGCAACGCTGGCAAACAAAGTCAAATACAACAGGATCTCATGACCAAAGGTGTGGCAGGACTGGGCGCAGTGGGAATTCCTGTGCAAAATTTATCCAGTCAAGGCATCGCTGGCATGGCTCTGAATGCCGCAAAAAGCCTGCCCAACGCTGAAGCATTTGCTAAAGGTTTGCCCATTCCAGGTGACGCCACAGGCGCTGTACAAGCCGCGTTCTCAAGTGCCGTTCGAGATGGTGCTTTTGCAGTGAACCTGGTCAATACCAAAATACCCACAGCATTCAAACAACAAGATATTCCTGTGCCCAAGTCAGACACAGTGAATCGAGCCACGCTGGATGCGGCCAGCATCAGAGTTGTTGGGGACGATAAAATACCTGTTCCTAGTTACACCTCACAAGCCCCAATAGCAAATAGCATTTTTCAAACATCAGTTGAAGAATATTTGACCAAAGCCTACATATTGATCAATACTATTATTAATCCTCGGGGTAGAACCATACAAGCAGTTGAATCAAAATTATCTGCACTTGAAAACCAACAATCAATTTCTCAGTCGGCTTACGAAGCAATATCAAACGAATATCAAAATGGTCGCGATGCTTACAACAGTGTGGTTGTTGAAAAAGTTGCTGAGGTTCTAGCCATTTACGATAAACTGCCAGCTAGATATCAACAAATTTTAGACATAGGGGTTACATCACCAACAAATATCAACAGTCTAGGAAGTTATATTACTAAAACAGGAAGAAGTATTCGCGAAAGAATCCAGGCGTTGTCAACAAAAATTGAAGGGCGTGGTGCCAACGAATAAGCACCTATAAATACCATATGGCACAAACATTCATTGGATTCAACACACAAAAACAATACAAAAAGTTCACTCTCACGGACTTTGAATTGATCAAACGCGACCTGCTAAACGCATTTAACATACGTCAAGGACAACTACCCGGACGTCCTGCGTACGGAACTACCTTGTGGGACTTCTTGTTTGAGAATCAATTGGAAGATTTACAAACCAACATAGTGACAGAAATTCAACGGGTAGCCGGCGGCGATCCAAGAATCTATATTAGTGACACACAGGTATATCCACAAGAGAATGGCATACTGCTTGAAATTGAACTTGCGGTAGTGCCAAGTACAGATGCCGAAAGACTGAGCATTTTCTTTGACTTAGAACAACGTTCAGCCTCTTACGTATAAACTCAGCCGTTTTTAAACTCCATAAATAAACAATAGAGGCTCAGTATAATGGCAAAAACAACTAGACAAACGGCGATATTTGGTGTAGAAGATTGGAAACAAATCTATCAAACCTATCGCGAAGCCGATTTTCAAAGTTATGATTTTGAAACTCTGCGCAAAAGTTTTGTTGATTACCTGCGCTTGTATTATCCAGAAACATTCAATGACTATATTGAATCGTCAGAATACATTGCCTTGTTGGATGTTATTGCGTTCATGGGACAGGCACTGGCATTCCGCACAGATCTAAACACTAGAGAAAACTACATAGACACAGCCGAGCGTCGTGACAGTGTGGTACGCCTGGCCAACCTTGTGAGTTACACTGCCAAACGCAACATTGCCGCACAAGGCTTACTCAAAGTATTTTCAATCACTACAACAGAAAACGTTGTGGATTATCAAGGCGTAAATCTTTCTAACCTCACTGTTAATTGGGCAGACCAAACCAATCCAGATTGGCAAGAACAATTTACCACAATCATCAATGCTAGTCTTGTTGACACACAAAAAGTTGGGCAGCCTGGCAACAAACAAACTTTGTTGGGAGTAGTCACCAGCGAATTTGGTATTAATCTAGTGCCTGGCTTCTTGCCAATAGTTCCATATACTGCCACAGTGGATGGCGTGAACATGCCCTTTGAAGCCATGACATCAACGTCGGTGGGCGAAACTTATTTGTACGAGCCACCTCCACAGTCCAATCAATCATTTAACATATTGTTCCGTAACGACAGTTTGGGCTTTCAATCAGCCAACACCGGCTACTTTTTTATGTTCAAGCAAGGCGTGCTCCAGAATCAAGATTTTAATCTGGCAGAAAAAGTCAGCAACCGTACTGTAAACATCAACATTGAAGGTGTCAACAATGAAGATCGTTGGTTGTTTCAATTAGACAATGTTGGTAGTATCAGTCGCGAATGGACCTATACAGAAAATATCTACTCAGCCGGTGCTGAACAAACAGCCACAGATCTACGTCCTATCTACTCAGTTACTTCTAGGACAAACGATCAAATTACCATGGTGTTTGGTGATGGTGTGTTCTCAGAAATTCCGGTAGGCACATTCCGTGCCTATGTTCGTGCATCAAACGGTTTGCAATACATTATCAATCCTGCAGAAATGCAGGCAGTACAAATTCCAATCAGTTATATTAGCCGTGCAGGCAATCTTGAAACACTGACATTCACTTGCGGTATCACTCAACCTGTTTCAAACAGTCAAGCACGTGAAACTATTGATGCTATCAAACAACGTGCCCCTGCTCGCTATTACACACAAGACCGCATGGTCAACGGAGAAGATTACAACCTCTTTCCATACACTCAATACAACTCAATTGTTAAAAGCAAGGCATTGAATCGTGCCAGTATCGGCACTAGTCGTTATCTTGATCTTGTGGACAACACAGGCAAGTATTCCAGCACCAACAGTTTTGGCAGCGACGGTGGCTTGTGGGAACAAAATATTCTTCCCACTATCTTGTTCTCCTGGACCAATCGCAATGAAATTGCTGATTTCACTACCAATCAAGTTCAGCCGGCTATTGGTGCAAACACCATGCGCCAGTTTTATTATGAAAACTTCCCAAGAGTCACAGCCACTTCGTTGCCCACATATGGCAACACAACCTGGGTAACAGACGCCAGTTGGACACAAAGTACTACACTGGCCAACGAAACTACTGGATACTTTAAAAATGCAGTTTATTCAACTGCCTTCCCTACAGGCTCGCCTATCCCAGTGGGATCAACCACAACCACAGCATTCAAATATGTGGCTGTGGGAAGTTTAATTAAGTTTGTACCACCCACTGGTTATTATTTTGATAAAAACAACAAACTGCAACTAGGCACACCAACATCGGCAGATCAAACATTGCAAATCTGGGCCAGTCCAATCAGTATTGAAGGATCAGGCTACAACAACGGTCTTGGTAACTTACCTTCTGGCGCAGGCCCTGTTGCACTCAACAACTTTGTGCCTACTGGCGCACTGGTTGATACTATTATTCCTTTGTTTGTAACGGATTTACCAGTGAGTATTGAACAAAGCATTGCTGAACAAATTTTGTTGAATCGTAACTTTGGCCTGGGCTATGACAACGATGGAGACATCACTGGTACTCCCGGTACCTGGTATCTAATTACCAGCACTAACCTAGCACCGGATGCTACCTGGAGTCAAACCTATGCTGGCAATACCTCAGGTACCAATTTGGATGCGTCATGGTTGATACAATTTGTTGTGCAAAATCAAAATTATACTGTGACCTTCCGCGGCCTTGCATACTCATTTGGATCTGTGTTACAAACACGTTTCTTCTATTATGACGGCGGACAAATTTATGACAGCCGTACAGGCACAGTGATCAAGGACTTTATCAATGTGCTGGCAGTGAACACTCAACCAGACTCCACAGATCATTTGTCAGGCGACATCTACATGACCATTATTGGACAGCCTGTAGAAAGCGATGGCTATGTTGATGACTTCCAGGTACTAGTAGGCTATCGAGACAGTGACAATGATGGTGTACCAGACAATCCTGATTTCTTCAGTGAAATTGTTGCACCAACTATAAACTCCACACAAAAATATATCTATCTCCAAAAGACCGTGGACTTTGACAACCTACAACGTTATCTATTGGTAGAGCCAGATGTGGTGACCAGTGACTATGGCACCTACGACGAGATTGAATTGCAAAAAAGTGCATGGACTCCGGGCCAAGTATTTTATGCCTATGAGCAAGAGGATTTCTATCAGTTGTCAGTGAGTTACATAGGAACAAGAACCTTGGTTGATGTCACTGACGAATGGATTGCCAGAATTGGACGTCAAAGTCTGTATTTCCAATATCGTCACAATGCACCCCTAACATCTAGAATTGATCCAGGCACAACCAATATCATTGACCTGTATGTTGTGACATTGAATTACTACACTGCTTACCAAAATTGGATACGTGATACCACAGGCACTATTGTTGAGCCTGATGTTCCCACCATTGATGAATTATCAACTGAATATCAAGGCCTACAAAATTACAAAATGTTGAGTGACAATATTATTTTAAATTCAGTGGTATTCAAACCTCTGTTTGGAGCCAAAGCAGATGCCAATCTACGTGGTACCATCAAGGTCATCAGAGCCAGCGGCTCAACTGCCAGTTCGAGCGAAATTAAAAGTGGCGTGGTTACGGCTATGAACACCTACTTTAGTATTGACAAATGGAATTTTGGGGATACATTTTATTTCTCAGAACTAGCCGCGTACCTACACCGTGAACTTGGCACAATTATCAGTTCAGTGGTTTTGGTTCCGTTGGACACACAAAAATTCTTTGGTGATTTGTATGAAATACGATCAACCCCAAACGAAATATTTGTCAACGGTGCAACAATCAACAACATTGAAGTCATTGAAGCATTGACCAGCAACAATCTTCGTACAGCTTCTGGTAGTGGAGTTACCTTTGCTGTAGGCGGTGGTAGTGCAAGTACCAGTTCAAATGGTAGTGGTGGCAGCAGTGGTGGTGGCTCCAGTGGTGGAGGATCATATTGATGGCCAACACACGCAGTGTAGATTTTCTTCCTGAGATTTTTCAGACCGATGCCAACAAGCAATTCTTAGCGGCCACACTTGATCAACTGATTCAAGAGCCTAACTTTAGAAAAACACAGGGCTTTATTGGTCGTACTGTTGGCCCTGGAGTAAACCCCAACGACAAATATGTGGTTGAACCCACAAAAACACGGGCTGACTATCAACTCGAACCAGCAGTAATCAGTCTTGTCCCTGACACTGATACTATCAAAAATGCCATCACCTATCCAGGCATCAATGATGCAGTGGCATTTCAAGGTGGCAACGGCGGTCGTCCAGACAGATTATATTCAAGTGAGTACTATACTTGGGATCCGTTTGTTGACTTTGATGCATTTATAAATTTTAGTCAGTACTATTGGATCCCTGGCGGCCTGGCCGCAGTGGATGTAGCCTCTGCTGGTATTTCCACCACTGACAATTTTTTAGTAACCACCAGCAACAATGCCTACAATTTCTCAGGTGTAATTGGCAACAATCCTGTGATTGAATTGGTGCGTGGCGGCAGTTACACGTTCCAAGTATCAGATGAATTTTACATACAGTCAGCACCGGGCATATCTGGTACAATACCTGCCACTCCAAACATCAGCAGTAGAGATGTTTACGGTGTGTCCAACAACGGTGAAACATCGGGTACTGTAATTTTTAATGCTCCACTCAAGGATGCACAAAGTTTTTACTACAATCTAACCAGTATTGGCACTATTGATTTGGTGACTGAATTGGCTTATGATGATATCAACGATCAACCCTTGGTTGATTTTGTTAGTGCAACAGGCGGCATTGATGGCGTGACCAATTTAAACAATCGCACATTGATTTTTATTGACAACCCTGCACTCACACAAAAATATCAAATTACCTATGTCACTGTTGACAGTGTGGTTTATCTACAACTGGCAGAAATCGCAACAATCAACAGCCTGGAAAAATGGATCACTAGTTACGGCACAGTTTACAGCAATACTCAATGGTACAAAGATCCAGCCGGGGTGATTCGTAGTATCCCATTGTTGAGTGCTGTACAAGACACATTGTACTATCAGTCCGGGACCAATTCGGAAATTTTTGGTCGCATTCTTTTGGTTGAGCCAGGCGACAGTAGTACACTGGATGTTGACAGTATCATTGGTCAAGAAACATATACCAGTCCCAATGGAGTGGCATTTACCAATGGACTCAAAGTACGATTCACTGGAGATATTGTACCTGCCAGTTATGGATCAGGCACAAGTACTTTCCAATGTACTGCCACAGAAGCCGGCACAAATTATATCACCTATTACAATGCAACCTACTTGTATGTTGGTCAAGGAGTTGTATTTTTAGCCACAACCCTTGGAGGCCTTGAACCAGGCACAACCTACTATGTGAGATCCATTGCGGCCAACGGACTTAAATTTTCAGTGAGTGCAGTGCCAAATGGTCCAGCAGTGACACTGCAAACTGGCACAGGTACTATGAATGCAATTGCGGTTAGTAATCATGAATATTATGTGAGTGGAGTAGGTACTGCAATTGAATTGTTGCCTGTTGAAAATTTTACAGTGTACGAAAGTTATG
>Ga0181347_1000464_pt1 | contig 13394 bp, 16 predicted proteins | sample Su13VDMM110SN_FD_130102 | JGI IMG/M metagenome (GOLD analysis project Ga0181347, IMG submission 130102) | Freshwater viral communities from Lake Michigan, USA - Su13.VD.MM110.S.N | ecosystem: Environmental > Aquatic > Freshwater > Lake | place: USA: Michigan | collected 2013-07-16
AATGATGTATTTTTAGATATGAAAAGGTTGTAAAATGATTAATCAAATGATTGAAACTTTGTCAAATGAACGACCAAGTTATGCCAAAAATTATGATAATTATAAACATGGCGATTTTGTTCAGTATTCGGGCCAGTTATGGGACGAAAAAGAAATGTATGCAGCCATTGATACACTTGTCAATGGTAAATGGATTACATCAGGTGAAAAGGTAGCACAATTTCAAATTCATTTTAGCAGACGCTTTGGTGTAAAACATTCACACATGGTGAACTCTGGCTCATCTGCTAATCTAGTAATGATTACTGCATTAAAGAAGCACATGAACTGGCAAGATGGTGATGAAGTTATCGTTTCGCCAGTAGGTTTTCCAACAACGATTGCACCACTAGTTCAAAATAATCTAAAGCCCGTATTCATTGATATTGAATTAGAAACTCTTAATTTTGATTTGACCAAGCTTGTAGAAAAGATTACACCAAGAACCAAAGCAATTTTTGTATCACCTGTTCTTGGTAATCCTCCTGACATGAACATTCTACAAGACATTTGTACCAAACATGGCATTCTTTTGATTGGTGATAACTGTGATTCATTAGGAACAAATTATGATGGTAAATTGATTACAGAGTATTACTACTGTTGGTCAACATCATTCTACCCTGCACACCACATCTCAACTGGTGAAGGCGGCATGATCTGTTGTAACGATGACGCACTTGCTAATCTAGTAAGAAGTGTTTCGTGGTGGGGTCGTGATTGTTATTGTGTCGGAACAAACAATCTGCTCGAATGCGGCACCTGTGGAAAACGATTTGATAATTGGTTACCTGATTACGATGGTGTAATTGACCACAAATATTTGTTTACGACAATGGGCTATAATCTCAAACCTCTAGATTTACAGGGTGCAATCGGTTTAGAACAATTAAAGAAGTTTGACTATATCGATGAGAAACGCCGTGAATACAAAAACACTATTCAAAAATTCTTAGAAGATAATATTAAAGAGATTCGTGTTATCAATACTTTGCCTAAGGCTGATCCATCTTGGTTTGGTGTGCCAATCTATTGTGAATCACAAGATGTAAAAGAATTCTTGGTACAGCATTTCGAATCCAATAAAATTCAAACAAGAAACTATTTTAGTGGTAATATTCTATTACATCCTGGGTATAAACACTTAGATAATTATAAAGATTATCCAAATTCAAATTTGGCTCTCAGTAATGTGTTTTTCTTAGGTTGTTCACCTCTCTATAACGAAAAAGTTTTGGCATACATTGAAGATGTGTGTAAAAAATGGAACGATTGATTAATGTTCTAGGCGGTAACGGCTTTGTTGGTAGCCGTTATCGTGAACTCACCGATAATGTGGTAATCAATGCCAAATATGATTACAAAGTAAAAGATAATAGTGAAGTGGTATACTTTATCTCTACTGTGGACAACTACAATGTCCATACTAATCCGTATATTGACATAGAAACGAACCTAACGACTTTGGTTCGCACATTAGAGTCCTGTAAGGATAAGAATATAACTTTTAATTTTATTAGTTCCTGGTTCGTTTATGGAGATGTAAAGTTACCAGCCAAAGAAGATTCTTACTGTAATCCTAGAGGGTTCTATTCAATCACTAAACGTGCAGCCGAACAACTACTTATTTCATATTGTGAAACATTCAATATAAAATACCGAATTCTACGTTTGGCCAATGTCTTGGGTAAAAGTGATGGCAAGGTATCTAAGAAAAAGAACGCTTTACAGTATATGATTAACCAAGTGGTCAACAATGAAAATATAGATTTATATGAAGGCGGTATTTTTTATCGTGATTACATTCATGTTGATGATGTAGTACAGGCCATTAATCTTGTTATAGAAAAAGGAAACATGAATGAAATCTATAACATAGGTAACGGTGAAACGGTATTCATTAAACAAGCTTTAGACTATGTGAAAAGTAAGGTCAATTCTACATCACAATTTGGTACTATGGACATTCCTCAATTTCACAAAACAGTTCAAACAAAAAACATGGTTTTAGATATCTCAAAAATCAAAGAAATGGGTTACACACCAAAATATAACCTATTCCAAACGTTGGATACGCTGATTTAAAACCAACAATTTGATGACTATGTATCGAACCCAATCTTTCTAAGGTTTGGTTCTAAAACTCCAAATGTTGTATAAATAAGCAACTGGCAACCAAAGTGTGTTGCAAATCTGTAAGGAAATTAATGTATTCGTTTTTAACGTTTCTCAAAGAGGAAGATGAGGGTGGTAAACTCAAGCATATAACTCATGCTGAGGATAGGCCATTACAAAATGGTTCTGAAGGCTTTGGCCATGCAGTCGGTGCTTTACAACAAGCCCATGAACACATTAAATCTGGTGGCCACAGTACCGCTTTGACCATGAAATATGACGGTTCTCCATCACTGGTTTTTGGTCATCATCCAGAAAATGGTAAATTCTTTGTAGCATCCAAATCAGCTTTCAATAAGAATCCAAAAATTAATTATACAAGTAAAGATATTGAAAAAAACCATGGACATGCCCCAGGTTTAGTTGAGAAATTGAAACACGCATTGGAACATCTACCTAAAGTGGCACCAAAAAAAGGCGTCTATCAAGGTGATGTGATGTTTAGTGGTGGAGATAAAAAAGAAACTAAGCACGGAGTATCATTTACACCCAATACAATCACATATTCAGCCAAAGGTGCAGAAGGTGATAAGATTCGTAAAGCCAAATTTGGTGTGGTGGTACATCAGCAATATCATGGTAAAAATATTGATTCAATGAAAGCGGATGCTAGTCCTGATGTTCACAATTTTAAACAACATGAAGATGTTTGGCATAAGTCTGCTGAACACGATGCATCAAAAGTAAATTATCCTGAAAAAGATCAAGAACAGTTTAAAAATCATATTGCAGCTGCACAAAAGATACATGATGCATCGGGTAAAGGCATGTATAGTGCTACCGAACCACACCGTGGTATTGGAGGTCACTTAGAAACATATATCAATCAAACTGTTAGAACGAGTGAAAAACCCACATCTAAAGGCCTACAGAAACATATAAAAGATAAATTTGTTAAAATGGCTTCTAAATTAAAAACACCAGCTGCACAAGCGAGAAAAGAAACGGAAGCAAAATCTCATGTACAGCATATTGGAGGTAATACTGAGCATTATGATAACCTTCTAAATATGCACCACCATCTACAACAAGCAAAAAATGTATTGGTAAAAAACTTAGAAAAGAATACTGGCGGTTTAGAACACCATATCAACAATAAGCCAACAGGACCAGAAGGTTTTGTGGTTAATTATGGTAGTGAACCAACAAAACTAGTTAATAGAGCAGAGTTTGCAAAAGCTAATTTACTTAAAGTAAGAAAATGAAATCATTTAAATTTTGGTTAAAGGAACAATTATTTTCATCTAAAAATGATTTATTGTTAGAAGAAGCCGGAGCTAAAGCAGATTCTTCTGGAAAATTAAGAGAAATTCTAATTGGTAAACACCTCAATGGTGGAAAGCACATGACCAGTTATCGTGCAGAAGGCAAAACTCCTGAACAAATGCATAATAAACATGCACAAAAACTTCATGGTGATGATTATCATAATTCAAGAGAATATAAAGCTGCAGACAGTAGTGCCAAAAAAGCTGCTGAACATTTGAAAACCCATTTAGAAAAACATGGACTTGGAAGTATACATAGAACAGTTTGGACCTCTCAAGCCTCAGATCATCATAGTGAAACTGGAGTTCATGATGAAAATAATTCGGCTGATCTAATTGTTTCAACAAATAAAAAGAAAAGAATTACGGAAGATTCCACAGATCACAAACAATCACATAAAGTTGCAATTTCTGTAAAAATTGGACACAGTAAAGTAAATTATAGTAATCCAGGTATAAAAACATATCAACATGTTAGTGGTGCAAATTTAGCACAACACGTAGCAAAACATAAAAGAAATGTTGAAAGTAATTTATCTTCAGGTTCAGGTAATGCCCACGAAAAATATAAAGCTTTAAGAGATTCTTCACATCATGGTGACCAAGAAAAAGCTAAAAAAATAAAACAATCGTCTTTAGAAGCAAACAAAAATATTGCAAATTCAATGCGTGAATCTATGTCAAAAAAATCACACAATGAATTACATCATGCAATCGTACATACTGTAGCACCACCAACACATTTAAAACACATTATTTCGAGAACAAAGACACATAAAAGCACGGGTCAACATTTATCTCATCACACTTATGATTTACACAAACACGTACACGAATATTTAAGTCACTTTAAAGATTTACATGTCAATCCACATAATAAATCTGGAACCGTAACTGTTCATGGTACTCATCATAAAACTGGTAAAAAAATGTCTGTAGCAACATTTAATGTTTCTGCTGGTGGAAGACCAGCAAATCATTCTCCACGGGGAGCTGTTAATTTGTCTAGTGAGGACCACAAAGATATAAAATATACAGATAAATCAGAACACATGGAACACAAATTATAATGAAATCATTTTTAGATACAATCAAAGAAGAACAACAAGGTGAAAAACACCATGTTATCACCTTTGGTAGAATGAGCCCTCCTACCACAGGCCATCTAAAATTGATTGATAAAGTTAAAGAGGTTGCACGAAAAAATAATGCAACTCATTCTATTGTTGTTTCACATACACAAGATAGTAAAAAAAACCCATTAAGTGCTGACCAAAAAATCAAACACTTAAAGCGTTATGTTGCAGGTCCAATATCAGAGGCAACAAAATCTGGTGGTACAAACTTTGTGGCCGCATCAAAAGAAAAACCAACAATATTACACCATGCAGTTGATGTTCATAATAATGGTGTAACTCACCTTCATGTTGTCGTTGGTTCTGATCGTGTAAAAGGCATGCATGAATTATTACACAAGTACAATGGTGTAAAAGCTGCTCATGGCCATTATCACTTTAAAAAGATTACTGTTCACTCTGCCGGCCATCGTGATCCAGATGCTGAGGGTACCGAAGGCATGTCCGCCAGTAAAATGAGAGAACACGCAAAATCTAAAAACTTTGATGAATTTAGAAAGGGTGTTCCCTCCCATGTTTCAGATACTCATGCAAAAGAGTTGATGCACGACACTCGTAAAGGTATGGGAATACATGAATCATATACACATGGTTTGTTTAAAGCCATTTTTGTAACTGGCGGGCCAGGTTCTGGTAAAGATATTATTATTCGTGAAGCCATTGCTGAACAAAGGTCTGTTGAATTGAATTTAGTTCAGGCACAAGATTATTTGGCGGATAAACAAAAACTATCAGAAAAGACCAGTGATCCTCGTAGAGAATCAATTCGCAATCGTGGTCCTTTGATTATCAATGGCCCAGCAGATGACAGAGATAGAATTGCCTATATCAAAGAAGAACTTGAAGATATAGGTTATGATACAATGATGATATTTGTTAACACAACAAATGAAACAAGTAAAGAAAGAAACTCACTATTGTCCAGAATGATGGTCGAATCAGTAAGACAAGATAAGTGGACTAAATCGCAAGAAAATACTAAATATTTCATGGAAGCCTTTAGTAATTTTGTTCCTTTCGATAATACAGGAAACTTAGAAACTAAAGAAGAAGATATATACGAAGTATATGAATCTACTAATAAATTTTTAGATTCTGGTGTGGGAGATACAGCCGAAGATTGGTTGAATCGAAGAAGTAAGTTAAATATTAATTTATTATTTAAGGAAAATAAAAATGTTAAAAGCACTAATAGACTGGTTAAAGGTCAAACCAACCGCAAGCCCTTGCTCGACAACAACGCTCCAGGACAACAGCTCCAAAGAAAACTCAACCGGCCAGATGACGTCCGGGACGGTGACGTTGCCAGAAACACCGGGTACACATTTAGAACCTACCACGAAGAAACCGGCCCCACAGTCACGGTCTCCCCAACGACCAAAGAGCCAAACTTCCAAAAAGACAAAGAAAAAGTAAAAAGATTAAAGTTTGGAGATAAATCTTTAAGTGCAGGTAGAGTTGGTAATCCTAGTGGCCTTGGTTCCGAGTGGAACACACGCACAAATGGTTCAGGATTAACTGGTGGTGCTGGGCTTGGTAATCAAACATATAGTGAGAGCCAAGAATACAGTAATGCCAATCCTGCTACTACCGCAATGCCGTCTGGTGGGTCAGTAAACCCCCTAAGTAATGAATACGATAATAAAGATTTTAAAAAGTTTAGAAAGCTAGTTAAGAAAGAAGCAATTGATGATCCAGGCGCCTTTGATATGGGTGTTAGTGGAACTCTTAGCGGTGCTACAAATAAAGAACCTTTAGTTGTACCAAATGATAACAAAGTTCGTGCCAACGACATTCTAAAAAGAAAAAGAATAAAAGAGGATCATGTAGAAGAATTAGAAAATGGTTTAGTAAAATTAAAAAATACTGACTATGATTCAATTGACAATTTAATGCAAAATATAGCTAAAAAATATAAAATTACGGGTAAAGATTTACATAATGATTTTAAGAAAAAGCATAATAAAATTCCAGATAATTGGATTAAAGATCATAAAAAATGAAAACATTTAAACAATTTTTAGAAGAAATTGATTCTTTGGATGAAAAATCTCCTGCATGGCAACGTGCCGCAGGTAAAGATCCAGAAGGTGGTTTGAATCGTAAAGGTATTGCCTCTTATCGTAGAGAAAACCCAGGTTCAAAACTAAGTATGGCAGTTACTACAAAGCCATCAAAATTAAAACCAGGTTCAAAGGCAGCAAATCGCCGTAAATCATTCTGTGCTCGTATGGGTGGAATGAAGAAACGATTAACATCAGCTAAAACAGCCAATGATCCAGATTCAAGAATTAACAAAGCATTACGCAAGTGGAACTGCTAATAACGGAGAAAAAAATGTTCACAAAAAATAAAGTAAGCCAGTCAATGATCGATGCAGTAAATAAAGTTCTAGGTGAAGAACCTACAGTACAAGAAGATGTGTTACTGAACGAGGCTGGTGCCCCAATTAAAGAACCTACTTCTACAGGCATGAGAGTTTATGGCCGTAGTTATGGCAATTCTGCAAAGGCTAAACGAGATCAAACTAAATCTTCAGTTGATGATCTTAAAGGTCCTAAAACAAAAGAATTGATGCAGAAGGACAAAGAAGATTACATGAAAACAAAAGGCAAGTACGATGAAGCCGCCAAGCCAGACTTTTTAGATTTTGATAAAGATGGCGATAAAAAAGAGCCCATGAAATCTGCATTAGCTGCCAAAAAGAAAGTTGCTGAAGAACTCAAGGGCAACCAACACAAGATTGACGCCAATAAAAATAATAAAATTGACGCACATGATTTTGCTATTCTCCGTGGCAAAAAGAAAGTCAAAGAAGGTCGTGAATTTACCGAAAAACTTTTAGAAACAGTTCGTAAGTCTGATGTACCTGCTTATCTCCGTAAAGCAAAAGGTGACACACCATTAACTATGGCTGATGTTAAGGATCCTAAGAAAGATACTATTTCTGATCCCAAGAACCTTGCTAAAGCTCGTAACGAAGAAGTTGAATTGGATGAAGTATCATTAAAAACTGCCACTTCTGCCTATGTAAAAAGAATGGGTGATGATGGTCCAAATGAAAAATCTAGTATTGCTAAAGCAACAAAAACCATGGATCTTATTGCAAAAAAACATGGAGTAAGAGGTGTTGCTAGAGCAACCAAAACTGCTGATGACAAGTATGGACTCAATGATCCTGTTCACAATCCAAGAAAAGCATTTGTTAAACAAACTATGGCTAATGTTAAAAAAGAAGAAGTTGAATCATTGGATGAAAAAAATGTGCCAACAAGTCCAGAGAAATGGGCTCGGGCTAAAGCAGCTGCCAAATCTAAGTTTGCTGTGTATCCTTCTGCCTATGCTAATGGTTGGGCTTCAAAGAAATACAAAGCAATGGGCGGTGGTTGGAAAACAGCAAATGAAGAAGTTGAATTGACCGAAGAACAACTTGATGAAATGATTAATGAAGTTCTTGGTAAAGATGCAACTGCTGGTGATTACATTCACGATTTTGTTCACTCAGATAATCCTAAGTTTGATGGTAAATCTAAAGCAGAACGTAAAAAGATGGCTCTTGGTGCTTATTATGGTGCACAAAAAGAAGCTTATGAAGGTTCTGATGATGCCATAACAACAGATACATTGGCTGGCCGCATGCCTGGTGGCAGATCAAATAGTTTTAAATCTTTTAAAATAAGAGTTAAGCCACTAGATAAAGAAGGAAACGGTGATCCACAAAAAGTTCCTTCACAAGAACCAGATGAAACACCATCGTCAAATTCAATCAAGGCAAAACATATTGGTGCTATTGAAAGAACCGATAATTTGGATCCAAAATATGGTAAGCCAAACACATTTAAAGAAGCAACTATTGCTGGTACTTCTGGATGGAAAAAAATGCCGGCAACAGTAACCGATAAATCTGGTGCAGTTCATTCTCCAATGAGCCGTGCTAAAAATTTAGCTCAGCAAGCTTTTAAAAAAGTACAAGACAAAACTAAAATTAAATCAGAAATGATGTTAGGTAAAGCTGGCGGAACTTCCGAGAGTAAAAAATGCAAGTAAAAAAAATTAAAGATATCATTAAGAAAAATCCCGTGTCTAATCCCACATTTGGCACAGATCCATCTAATCCATGGGCAGCCAAATACAATGTAACTGAAGCAACTGAAACTGAGTTACTGGCACGATATCTTAATTCAAGAGGTGTCAATCCTAAATTCGTCACAAGAGATACCAAGATTGCTCATGCCAAATCATCAGAATATGCAAAATGGAAATCTGACCACATTGAGCGATTTGCAAGAGAAGAAACTGAAGTCAAAGAAGATCATGTTGCTATTGCAATGGGTAAACAATTAGATGATGAAGGCAGTATGATACTGAATCAGTTGGATCAAATTGCTCGTTCTGTTGAAATGTTGAAACCAGTAATTAAAAAACCGGATATGCAAGTACCTGCTTGGGTACAATCCAAAGTAACTCTTGCAACTGATTATATTGATACTGTTGCAAATTATATGACAAGTAATAATGAAAAAGTAAACGAAGCCAAGAAACCAAAACTAACAGCTTTAGATAAATGGCGTAAAGCCGCAGATGAGCGGGAAAAGAAACATCGTCAATATGAAAAACCAACTGGTGATTTAAAAGGTGCTATCGACCGTTTAGAGAAACATCTAAACAAAGAAGAAACTATCAATGAAGTTTCAAAGTCAGAAGTCGACCATCATTTTGATCAATGGACAAACTCAGAGCATGCACCATATAATAGTGATGCCGGAGATGATAACAAAGTTCATCAGTCAGCTTTAAGTTATTTGAGCAGCACCAATGTGCCAAAAGAAAAGCATGAAAAATTGGCCATGCATATTGCTCATAAATTTCATGGAAGTGGTATTGATGAAGAAGTTGAACAGATTGATGAACTCAAAAAGTCCACAGTATTCTCTTGGTTAAAACAACAACCAGTTGTGCCTGAGAAAAAACCAGGTATGAGTAGAAAAGACCACAATAAAAAAATTAAAACTAGTAGCAAAAGTTGGAATAGGGCTTTAGACCGTTTGTCTGGTTACAAACCAACATCCGAGGATGCTGGCATGAAAGAAGATGCTTTTCAGGACCCACAAGCCGCTACACAAATGCCTTTTGATGGTGCCAATACCACAAACGACACGAATATGAAAAAGCGTGAAATGACCAAATCCGCAAGAATTATTAAGTCCATATATAAGCGCAAGAGTATAAAAGAAGATATGTACGATTTTGAAAAAGATGATAAGTCAGTACAGCCGTATGGAAAAAAACCAAAGTTAGATATGACAGATAAGAAGGATAACGTTGGTGAAAACAAACCGGAAGCTCGTGCTGTAATGGCTGGAGGTAAAACTCTAACAGGTCAAAAGAGAGATATGGTAGAAATTGATCCAGCCATGAAGAATCGTCCGGATCGTCCAGATACCTTTGATAAAGGTAATCCAAAGAAATCACCAGCTTAAATAAAGATAAATACACCATAACCCGAGGTTAAAAGGAGAAAAAAATGCCATTATGGGGAAATACAGACGCTAATACAGCGAAGCCACACTTTCCAGAACTACGTCAAGTTCGGCCGTCAGCGACTGCAACAGCCGCTAACACTGGAGTCCTTGCAGGAGCTGCTTCAGGAAATACAGTAATTACTGTAGCAAATGGTACAGGTACTATTGTTATAGGACAATTTGTTTTTGGAGGAAATGTTTCACAAATTAATTCTTCGGGAGAAAGTGAATTCTTTAAAGGAAATAATAGTGTTCTTTCAGTTGTTGGAGGTAATTTTGGTACTTCTAATGTTGTATTAAGATCCTCTGTTACAGCTTTATTAACCAATGGAACACCACTTAATTTTGGTACTGAGATAACTTACAATTCAGACGTTGCCAACACTTTCTTTAGTGATACTATTTTAGTAACCCCGACTCGCCCGGCTAATACTTCTGGTACTACTGGTCGTGCAGGTTCTACCGTAGCTAATACAAAAATTGGATCTATTAATACTGGTTGGAATCGTATTACTCGTAAAATCAATAACGATGGTACAATTCGATTTCTAAAAGAAACATTGATTGCCTTGGCAAATTCAGTTGCAGCAAATGCAAGTTCTGCCAATACTAGCGCCAACGCTATCTTTGGTGGTCTGTAATTAAAATTTTTTGACTTTATTAGAAATGGGAGCTACGGCTCCCATTTTCATCTGAAAGAATAATAATAATGTTTGATGATTTAAATGATGAAAACTTTATGATGTATGCGATGAAGTGTTATACGACACCTAATTGTTTAATGTCAGAATTTGAAGGAGATATCAAACGAACAAAATATTTAAAACGATTGTTTCGTAGATACAAGGTTTCAAAATCTTTAAAGGAACGATTGATTTTAAATCACATCATTCTATTGAATAATGTTTTTGGCCTAGAACCCACGGCAAGAATATTATTTTATAGAATAGATGAAAGAGATTATGATATATTGAAAACATTTTTATGTTATTTAAATATAATGCCTGAAGTTGTAAGAGGCATTAAAGGAAAAAACATTTATTCGAATGAAATACCAGTCGAAATTAATATCGCAGAGATACTACTAAAAATATGACATACAATATACTAACATTTAGTCAATTTATGAAACACCAAGGCGAACTTGGTCACCTTAAACATATGTTAAAAAGGCCAATGTCCGACAATGAAAGAAATGCTTTAGATGGTGAAATAGAAGCCCAAACAAAAATAGTAAAACACCATCTAAATAAATTACATCAAGGCATGTTAGGTGAAAAATGAAAACTTTTAAACAACATCTCGGTGAAGATTTACGCAAATGGTTTAAGCAGAAGTGGGTTCGTATGGACACCAAAGGCAACATCAAAGGTGACTGTGCAAGAGAACCGGGTGAAGGTAAACCGAAATGTCTACCTCAGGCCAAAGCTCATGCAATTGGTAAAGAAGCTCGTGCTTCTGCTGCTCAAAGAAAGCGTAGAGAAGATCCAAATCCAGAACGCCGTGGTGCACCAATTAATGTTCGCACAGAAGCTTGTTGGACAGGTTACACAGCTAAGGGTATGAAGAAAAAAGGTAATCGTATGGTGCCCAATTGTGTACCAGAAGAAACGGTGACTGAAGATGGAATGGGTGGCGGTGCTATGTCAGCTGGTCCCACAAATGTAGTTAGCTCTGGTGCTATTGCCGGTACTGGTGGTAAAGGTGGCGAACCTGGCGTCAATTTAAAAAAGAAAAAAACTCCAGTACTCATGTCATTTCGGAGAAAAACAATAAAGGCATAAACAATGTGGTTCTTGTCATTCATACCTGATTGGATTTTACAATGGGCAATACATGGTCTAGTTATTATTGGACTTGTTTTAACATTTATAGGATCGTTAGTTAAATTTATACCTGTAATTCAACCATACGCTTTGGTTGGCAGACAATTAGGTATAGTGTTATTAGTTGTAGGCGTATTCTTTGAAGGAGGATATGCCACAGAAATGTCATATCGTGCTAGAATAGCCGAAATGCAAGCAAAGATAAAAGAAGCAGAAGTTAAATCTGCTCAAGTTAATGAGAAATTAGCAAATGAAGTTAGCAAAAATAAAGAGTTGATTAAAGAGAAGGTGAATAGAAATGCTAAAGACATTGAAGCAAAGAGGGAAGCTATTAATGCTGAGTGCAAGCTGTCTGATGATGCTTGGATGCTCTACAACCGTGCCGTTGAGCCAAAAGTTTCCAGAGGCCCCTCAAGTGCTAATGGAGCCCGCTCCGGTTCTAAAGCCTCTAAGTGAGAATAAAAAGACATTAGCAGACCTGTTACAAAATGCTAATGAAAATTATGGACTGTATTATGAGTTACAAGATAGATATAACGCATGGCAATTATGGTATAAACAACAAAAAGAAATTTTTAATAGTGTAAAATGAAAAAATTAATACCTTTAGCCTTTGTTGTATTACTAAGTGGTTGCACAGTATTTGATGCCTATTTTATGGCCAAGTATGACACCAACGAATACTTTATTGTTAATGATATCAAAACAAAAGCACAAGTTGCTGAAGAAAATTGTGGTAACCATATATTAGTTGTTACACAGGTAAATGAATTGTATATCAAAACATTAGAATTTAAGAATTTTACAACTCATATACCACGAAATAAAGATGCTGATAATATGTCGACCAAGTTATTGACATTGACAAAAGATACAAGAGATTATTTTAATAAAGCAGAAAAGATTTCACCTATATTCTGTAAAGCAAAATTACAACAAGTTGTTAAATCTGCTGACACCATTCAGCACGTATTAGGGAGTAAACCAAGATGAACCCACAAGAACTACAAGCATTAGTTAACCAGTATAAAGCCATGGCTGATTCTGGTCAAATATCAAAAGAAGAACATATTCAGTTGTTGAGTGGTATTAATATCATGGAAGGCATCAATGATGATGCAGAAGGATTGGCACTAAAAGAACAATTAAATTTAATTATCAACGCAGCAATTACTGTTGCTTCTCTGGCGGCTTAAAATGGAACTTACAAAAGAACAACTGAAGCAATTGCTTCCAAAGAATCCTTACATTGACCAATGGCACAATGCCTTGGCACAATTACTACCTGATTATGGTATTAATACACCACAGCGTATTGCAGCCTTCATAGCACAATGCGCTCACGAATCTGGTAATTTTGTATTCCTCAAAGAGAATCTAAATTACAAAGCACCTACACTACGCAAACTGTTTGCCAAGTATTTTCCA
>Ga0181347_1000468_pt1 | contig 13346 bp, 14 predicted proteins | sample Su13VDMM110SN_FD_130102 | JGI IMG/M metagenome (GOLD analysis project Ga0181347, IMG submission 130102) | Freshwater viral communities from Lake Michigan, USA - Su13.VD.MM110.S.N | ecosystem: Environmental > Aquatic > Freshwater > Lake | place: USA: Michigan | collected 2013-07-16
CCAGCACCATAACGGGAACTCCAACCGCAACACAAATAGCACCAAAGGCTATGTTGGATAATTTATATCAGGCGATCGTAACAGGTGGGTTCGCAAGACTTACAACGGTGAATAATACCTTTACAAATACCAACACGTTCAACCAACCTCTTACAGTAGGATATACAATAATTCCAACTTTTACAGATAAGCAAATAGGTTTTCAATTTTCAAGTAAGCCCCCTACAAATTTTAATGGTAATGTGGCAAATACTATTTATGCTCTTCACGCTTTCTCTATTCCAAGTGCTGGTTCGTGGAAAGTAGATGCCTATGTTACAATAAATCAGGCTCTTAATGGTCGTTTTGATTTATCAATAGGTTCAAATGTTTCGCCTTTGGCTCACGATTTTGAAAAAGTAAGTGCTTATGCTTTTCAAAATAATACACAACTCCCATTTTTTATGGCGCATTCTGTAATGGGTTTGTACGCATCAGGAACAGTTATAGCGGTTAAAATATCATCAACTCAAAACCAAGTTGGAGTTCCATTAAGCACTTATTCAAGCATTTATGTATTAACAAGAGTGGGATAAATATCTCTGCCTATGGTAATTATGAGTCTTACAGAGGGGTTCTTAATATTTTTGGTCACGAGTGTTATAACGTGCTGTTTAACCACAACTAGGATGCTGTACAAAAGTAAGTGTCGTTCTATAGATTGTTGTGGTGTCAAAATCATACGCGACATAAGGGCTGAGCAACAACTAGACGAACAAGGTCCGAGAACGCAAAGTGTGGCGAATATGCAACCCAATCAGGATTTTGTTTAGGGGGGCGCGAAGCGCCCCTAATATAACTGGAACTATGATACAAAAGATATTAACCAGAAAAGTTGGTTAATATATACGCAAAATTGCTGTTTAATTGCTGTTTAATTTAAAATAAAGCCATTAAAATATTTTAATATCCGTTTAAGCCATTAATTAAAGTAATTAAATGCTATTTTGGAATACTTATGGATAAATTAAACATAGTTTGCTGTTTAATTTATTCTTTGGCATAGTTCCAGTTATATGGGGGGCTTCGCCCCCCGACTATGCGTTCCCCTTTATATAGAAATTCTGTTGCGACTCAATTGAGTTGCCCATGGCTTTCGCACTTTCCTCCATCTTCTTATACAGCCCATCTTCGTATATGACATGATTGATATATGAACTCCTGATCAAATCTATTCCCAGACCAAACAAGGTTGTCAGTTTCTTTGAGAGAGAAGAAGACGAATATGGTTTGCCACCTTTGGTTTCCAACAAATATCCAGACTGGTTCTCCTTTACCACTTTGTTTATGTATGGCATTATTTCTTTCGGGACTATCACAGTCTGCATACCATACTTCGCGCTGGTTTTATAATTGTTCAGGAAGATCTTGTTCTTGATAATATAGTTATCCTTCTCCTTGTCAAAGTCTCGGGTCTTGACCGACGCATATTCCAGTCTGCGAGGCGGTAAATAAACTCCCGACATCAAGACGCTAATCACCACATCATTCAGGCAGTCCTTTGTCTTTTCCTTTTTGTATTTCGCAATAAGAGCATCGTTTTTCTCTTTAAGTTCTTCTGGCTCCAACATCTTTTCTTTCCTTTCGGGACTCATGACCTTCTTTTTATAGTCGTCATTTACTATTTTTATGTCTTTGCTCATCTGGTCTCCGTACTTTGGGTTGCCTGTTAAAACAAAAAGTCCCGACAACGCCGTCTTACGTGACTGTGCCATGGGGTTTTCAGAAATGTGTTTGAGAATGATATCTGTCTTGTCAAAACTTTTCATATCTTGAGGCAGTTCCGTTTTTTTAATTAAGCTAAATAGAATGGAAGTATAAGTCTTCAACGTTGAGTCGGTAAGTTTGCGTTTGTCCAAAAGGTGCTTTTTAATGTCGTCTCTGAATTCGCTCATGTTATATATTACCTAAATATATTAATTTAATTAGATTTAACTAAATTCTTTCTTAATTATTCATAATTTCCTGTCTTAATTCTTCCCTTGTTTTCTTTTTACCAGTCGCTCTTGTAAGGGAAATATCTTTTCCCTTTGCTATAAATTGTAGGTCGGATAACGACTGGTAATTACTTTTTTTCTCTTTTACGGTAGGCAATCGTCTTCCTGCTGGGGCTTCCTGTGGAATAATATTCATATCACGTTCGCTTCCGCTACTAAAGGTCACTTCTCGTTTTTCTTTCTTTTTCTTTGTTCCTGCAGTTCCTACATTACTTGCGATAGTATCTGCTCCTCTTGTCTGACCACCAAGCGTAGCTTTGTCACTTAATAGTCCCTCGTCGTCACTTACTTCAAATGGATTATAAATATCACGTCTTGCTCTTCTTAACACGGGCTTTTCAAGGATGACAGCTTTGGGTGGGTTGATAATGGCTCTGCTTTTTATAGAGGATTTATCTGTCGCAGTTGTAAAACCACCTCTGGTTGAAATACTCTCAGGGGGGGCGTCGGATTTGTCACCAATCAAAATGTCGGCGGACATGGGAGAAGTAAAGAATTCATCAGACGATACGCTAGCTGGATATATCCTGTCAAATCCAACGGAAGAAGCCGAATCTGATGACTCGCTTATATCGCTCTTGGGGACTTGAATGCGAACGGGGGATCTTACTGCAAGAGGAGGTGGCTCTTCCTTTTTGCCGAATAACTTCTTGGCTATTTTTTCCGAAGTAATACCTGTATCCTTTGATATTTCGGAAAAAAGGGAGGAGATGCTTTGGCTGTCGCTTTTCACGCTGGGCGGTTGTGAAATAAACTGACTGTTTGGTACAGATGCGGTTGCTTCTCTTCTTTTCCGTAGGAATTCTTCTGTATCGGAAAAAACCTGTTGCGGACTCCTTACGCTTGGTGCAGATACTATTAACGGCTGTTCGGGGCGTGGCGGGGGTTGCTGAATTATAATGGGTTCTTCTCTACGGCTAACGGGGGTTATCCTTGAAACGGGAACGGATGCTCGGACTGACACTTCTTCATCTCCGATTACCTTTGGCGTTTCTCCCTTAAATACGGGGACTTCCAAAGGGCTTCCTAAACCAGCTGGTATTGATGGCATCGGGATAAAACCCCCAGACGATTGTATCGGGGCTGGGTTGTAATACGGCTGGGGGACTGGAACCGATCCCGTCATGGTAATAAGGGGCTGGAAATTTACCTGCGAAGATGGTTGAGCCTGTCTTGGCTTGGACGCCCCTGCCCTCCTACGCTTCGCCTTCTCTTGATTTATATTTACGACTACACGTTGAGATTGCTTCTGTTTTTGTTTTTGCAAAACTGGCTTCTTGGGCTTTCTTGCTTTCGCTTTGGGAGGCATTATATATGTAGTCATAGAAAAAAATATAATTTTTTTAAATATTAAAAAGGGCTTAACAATTAAAATTAAAAACGTTTGTGACAAAGGTTACGCTACTTATATCCCCGTTGGGGTCAAAGTAGGCGTGAAAGATACGCTCGTCCCTTATTCCTCCTTCAAGGAAGTTGTGGAGTCTGAAATTTATATGGGGCTGGGTATCGTGACCACTTATATGAAAATTATTTATAACTTGAAGTGAGAATCCCACACAACCCAGTAGATTCACGAACCCTTGATTTCTGCGGTAGCAATTTTCAAGGCCTCTGTGAATTAATTCCATATCTCTGTCCGTAAATGGATTATACTTCTCTTCACGGTTGAAGGTAATGTTTATCCAACTACCGTCCTGTCTTGTTATCTGTCTTTTGAACGAAGGACCGTATTCAAACCTGTATGCCATCGTGTATTGCTTGTTGCTTTTGGTGCTTTAGTTGCTTAGAGATTATTGGTTTATAAATAATCAATTTTGCAAAATGTGCCTGTCAATTTTTCCTCTCGTTTATTCAATTTTTTGGAATAACCTGTTCCTCACTATTACAAAAGGGCGGGTGGGGTCACGATAGGCGACGTTCGCTAACATTTTGCAAAATTGATTTTTTATAAACCTACATTCTCTAGGCATCTAAGCAACAAAATCAACAAGTAAAATGTCAAACTCCAAAGTCGTCGTCGCCAATTACTACTGCCAATCTACCTTCAAAATCCCCAAGGGGTTGGACTTGGAGGACAAGACCAAGGTAAAGTCATGGGGGATCAAGTGGAACAAACTGTTTATCACTCTCGTTGATGATTCGGTGATAAAGGTTAAATGTGATGCAGACGCTGAGGATTACGATTTCAAGTGGCCAGATGAGGCCACGATAGAACCCGCTGAGGATTTCGGTATGGAATCCGATTGCGAGGAGGATATTGCGACGGTTACTGGGGCGGTGTGCAAGAAATGTAATACCGAGTTGCCCCCCCACACCGCATCAGTGCATCTTGACGCTACCAACAAGATCCACGAGTGTCCTCACGTGGATTGTTAGAATAGATTTTTAAACCCTTTAATAAAACCCCTTTTTTTTGTGGGTCACGACAGACGGTTAAAATTAGTGAGGAACAGGTTATTCCAAAAAATTGAATTAATAAGAGGAAAAATTGACATAGCATTCTGCAAAATTGATTATTTATAAACCAATAATCTCTAAGCAACTAAAGCACCAAAAGCAACAATCAATAAAATGGACATACGCTCATTCTTTGGAACAGCGCCTAACAGAGGAAATATGGCTGAAAAACACCTCATGGCTCTTGAGGATAAGCGTAAGATAGTCAAGATTCCAAAAGAGAACCATAATGAATTAGCCGACCTTATTATGGAAAAAATAACAGATACCCTTTTGACAAAGCCTTTTGACAAAACAAAACACAACCCATTACTGATTATGGTTCTACCCTTATCATCTGTGGCATCTATTGATGGTATCAAGTGCGATACCATGATTACGATATCGCTTCTGCCCGATTGTCAAAAGTGGCGTGGTAGAATTGAATTTACTTTGAGAATGACTTCGCTAATGGTACAGGGCAAGTTTGATAATGATCATGTCTATTTCCATGAAAGTTTTTATTCAGAACCTGAAACCATTCATGCGACACTTGAAACCATCCTTGATGAAACGATTGTAAATCTAAAATATATGCCGATAATGTGCAAGTTCGTAGATAAAAACCAGTTTGAAGTCCGTAGGTTAATTGACGCACGATTAAAGAAGAATGGGGTTGATATGTGTAGCGATACCTGTGCGGTTTGTTTTGAAATAACAAGAGCGAAAACGCGTTGTAAGCATACGATTTGTGTTCCATGTGCGGACAAGATAACAATACTGGCTCGTGAAGTTATGGACGAAGACGAGCCAGCAGAGCCGTGCTGTCCGCTGTGTCGTGAGGAAGGCGATTTTCACATCACATTTTAGTCCAAAAAATTGAATTAATAAGAGGAAAAATTGACAATAGCATTCTGCAAAATTGATTATTTAATATCTATCTTATTCTAAGCATTTAAGACACACACACAAGCAACAAAATGGCTCAAATTTGGAAAGGTCTTGCCTTGAAAGGTCTTGCCGAAGAGTTGATGGAAGACTCCCTAGCGGATTGCGATACTAGGATTAAAGGATACACCGACCAAATAGAAGGACACGAGAGGGTTCTAGAGATGGGGGAATTGGAGTGCGTTGCCTATGATGCTGACCTACTACTAGAGTATCAAGCCTTTAAGGAAAGTTGCAAGGCTGATATCGTTATTCTGACAACTCTACGAAAAGCAATCCAAATAGAAAAACAGATTTATATGTCCCGTAATACCAAAACCAAGGCGACTATGATACCACTATTTCTATCCAAGTTTGACGAATATCTCGCAGAGGCTTATGCGTTGATGGAAGAATCGGTACAAAACGGGGGTTCAGAAGAGAATGATTATCTTCACTTGTGCAAAGAGAGTGCAGAACATAGAAATTTTCTCAAGATCGTATGTGATGTGCTGTGCCTATAGATTTTTAAACCCTTAACCCAAAACCCCTTTTTTATTGGGACGGAGTTGCAACAATAAGAATACGAAAAATACGAAGACTTTCTTGAAACTATTTCCTACCCCCCAAATGCCAAGTGCCAAGTGCCGGTAGTTGGTAGATGATAAAAGCCCCCATGCGAAAAAGTGTTGAAAAGGTTTTCTAGATTTCGTAGTTTTATTGTTGCAACTCTTTCCCTTAAATTTAGGAATATTATCTTTTAATAAGAAAAAAGACTTAAAGATTAAATATGTTGTATAAGTATATAATTAATGTCAGAAGAGCAAATACTATCTGTCGGTGAGCGATTTTATATCAACCACAAGGCAAAAGTGGCCAAATTTCAGAAGGAACATCCAGAGAAGATGAGAGCCAAATGCAAGGCCTATAATGAACGGATTAAGGAAGAACGTCCCGAACGCTATCAGGAAGTCCTTGAACAGAAACGCAAATATTATAACGAGGTTACCAAGCCGAAGAATGAGGCGAAGAAAAAAGCATTAGAACAACAAAAAAAAACGCAAAATTGAAAAAGATCCCTCAAAATACCTTTAGGCATTTCTCCAAAAGGCATTTTGCAAAAAATTGAATTAACAATAATAGATTAAAACCACTTAAATAAATATCTTGTAATAGTATATAAAATGACAACTCAACCACTCCCGCTTACTCTCGCAAAACGCTTTTCTGTCTTGGACGGAATGGTAATGATTGAATTTGTGCCCGTTGAAAGGCTTAAGGCAGTCCTCAAAAGTGATTTATTGCTCTCTTCGTGGAGTGAAGATTACAACTGGGATTCTCACCCACAATTCCTTGAATCGTATCCAAATGAAAAAATAATGATTGATAAATATTTAAAAAATTACAATAAAAATCTTGGAGGTATAAGCGTGAAATACGTCAAACCAAAGCACAAATATGGACGTTCCTTTCCTGTCAAATCACTTGGATTGTCGTGTATTCGCAGAGTCGTTCGTAATTCCTTGATTGACGGCATATATTATGATTGCGATTTAAAAAATGCACAGCCCGAAATTATCAGAAATTTGTGTGAAAGCAATAACATTCCCTGCCCTATTATGAAACAGTATTGTTCTAACCGAGCAAGCCTCCTCCTTGACGTCCAACAGTATTACGGAGTGAGCAGAGATGTCGCAAAGGCCTTGTTTATTCGGATCTGCTTCTCTGGTTCGTTTGAGGGTTGGTGTTTGGAAAACAAAATTACCGATAAACAACCTTTGGTGTTCATTACGCTGTTTGAAAGGGAACTCAAAGATATTGCCACCATAGCAAAGAAGGAGAACCCCGCTCTTTACGAAACGGCAAGAAAGAAGAAGGAGGACAAGGGTGAATCAAAAGAAAATAAAGTGCTTGGTTCATTCTTCGCTTTATACAATCAGGAATACGAAAGCAGAATTGTTGAAGCGGTGTTGTGTCATTTAATTAATCAAACCGATTTAATGAAACTACCAGGAACAAATACTCCTACTGGTTCTTACGAGTATGACGGGCTGAAATTATTAAAAACAAATGTGGATATGTATGAAGGCGGATTGGAGGCTGTCTTGCAACTTTTGAACGAGAAAACGTTGGAATTGACTGGATTTCAGTTGGAATGGACTTCCAAACCATACGAAGAGACTTACGACTTGACCAAATGGATAGAACAGGTTCAAGAAGACGAGAAACCGAATGAAGAATTACTTGCTGACATGGGCTTGATTTCTTCCGCCCTTGATAACGCAGATTGCGGTGTTATTGAAACCTTGATGATGAACAAGAAAGACCATTATATATTCTCGGTTGATAAGGACGACGGCAGTAGAGGCGAGTGGTATGGGTGGAATGGTACTCGTTGGGAGAAAAGCGATGCTCCGCTGAAGAAGGCAATCATGTATAATGTGCCTGAATATTGGAGGGCTGTAATGGAAAAGTGGGACAAGGAATATCAGGATAAAGTGTTTGAACCAGGAGAAATCCCTGATGGTAATTATAAACTTTGGAAGGATACAAGAATAGCTATGGAGGCTCGTATATTCGCTCTCAAGACATCCAGCGGAATGACTGCCTGTGTTTCCGTTGCGAAAACCCTAATGGCGAATTATACGTTGGAGTTTGATGCAAAGGAAGATCTGTTTGGTTGCGAGAATGGTGTCTTGGATTTTGCAGAGGAATGTTTCCGTCCTTATCGCTTTGACGATTTCATCACCTATTCGTGTGGATACGATTTCACACCTTACCAAGTTGGCTTCAAGGTAATTGACAAGGAAAACAACTGCCGTCAAGTGGTGGAAGCAGATTTACCAGCGGATTTCTCTGCCTCCCTCACCCTGATAATGGACTGCTACGGCAAGATATTCCCCGACGAAGAACTCCGCAACTATTTCTTCAAGATTATTTCTACGGGTCTATCTGGCAGAGCGATTGAAAAGTTCTTTGTGTTCAACGGTGCAGGACGAAACGGTAAAGGTCTGACAAACGAGTTCCTTGAAAAGGTGTTGGGCAGTTATTTCGTGAGTGTATCTCCTACCATTTTCAGCGAAAATCAGAAGAACAAGTCGTCTGCCTCTGCCAATCCTGAAATCGCCAAGTTGGATAAGAAACGCTACATCGTCAGCAAAGAACCGCAGAAGGACGCACCTTTACACAACTCTATCATAAAGGATTTAACTGGCGGTGGTAACACTTCTGCACGTATGCTTTACAGTTCCAAGACACAAGTAAAGTTGTGTGGCACAAATGTAATGGAGTGTAATGAGAAACCTCCTTTTAGTGAAGCACCGAAAGACGCTGACGCTGAACGCATTAATGATATTTTGTTTGGAAGTTTATTCACGGGCGAAGAAGATAGATGGGACGTAACCACGGGTGAAACCAACCATATCTATCCTTTGAACGCTGGATTAAAGGAAACCTTGAAATCTTCTATTTCCATTAGAAATGCGATGTTGAATATTTTGTTACACAATCTACTCATGGTAAAAGCAGAAGGCTATAATGTGGATGCCTTCAAACCCGACAGCGTGAAACAGCGTTCTCTTGCTTACTTACAAAATTCCTATGACTTGCACAACATATTCAAGTCGCTCTTTGAGAAGCGTCAAGAGGAGAATGCGGGTAGATATGAGAACTGGAAGGGTAAATTAGAGGACGAAGATTGGACACTACCAAAGGTCGTAGGCCTGATCCGTAAATCCCCCGATTTCTATGAACTACCAAAGCCCAAGCAGAAGGAATACAAGGCTGATGTGGTAGAAGAATTCTTCAAGAAAAACAGTTTTTACAAATCAAGTGTATATATGGACACCGATAAACACGCATTTAGAATGAAAAACTGGCGACTGAAACCACGAGAGGAAGATATAGAAGAAGAGGCTGACTGACATAGTATAACTGTTCCCGAAATTTACGAAATCTAGAAATCCTTTTCAACAACTTTTCGCATAGGGGCTTTTACCATCTACCAACTACCGGCACTTGGTAGTTGGCATTTGGGGGGGGGCAAATACTTTACGAAAAACTTTTCTAGATTTCGTATTTTTATTATCGCAAGTTTATTGCAACAATTTGGGTGTTTATAAGAACCAGTCTTATAAATTCCTACTATCCGCTTCTATGTTCTATTTACCCAATCTTTTTTTTCTCTATATATTCTATAAATGTCAGCCGAAGATTTAGGAAAAGTAGTGGATGAAACGGATACAGAAGAGATTTCCCTGCCAGAAGCCATACAGAAGACTAAGAAGCCTCGTACGCAGAAACAGATTGAGGCTTTTGAAAAGGTTCGCAAAATTCGTGACGAGAAGAGGATGGAACGCAAGGAAGTGAAAGTGAAAGCCGAGACGGAATATAAACAGCAGAAAGAGGCCAAGATTGTGAAGAAGGCTTTGAGTATCAAAAAGAAACAGATATTAGCCGATGCAGATTTAGACGAGGTTTCCGAAACGGATGACATCCCCATTGAAGTCGTGAAGAAGATCATGAAGAAGTATCCCAAGAAAGTGGGGGGCGAAGCCCCCCCACGACAGCCCATCAGAAACCCGACCCCGCCTCCTCAGTTTGTTTTTATTTAAATTTTTAATCTATCCCTACTATATAAATGGATATATTAAACAAAATTCCAGTGCTTTCCGAACAAAATCCCGTCAAGAAAATAACCCTGGAGGATATTCAAATGATCCACTCCAGCCTCACTCTGGATAACCCGCTGACCTTTCAAATCTTTCTCTCCAAACGAATGGATTTAGAAGAAAGCGAAAGAAACATTTATTTTCAGATTATTGAGAGACTTAAAGCAAACGAGAAATTCCGCTATGAGACTGCGATGTCCTCTATGGTAGATGCAGGTACGAATTGGACACAGTCCCCCCCTTAATATAATCTCTCCTTATCTTAAATGAGTAGCGATTATATACAAGAAGATATACGCATTATCAATTTATATTCACAGTCAGCCACCCAATATCTCAACGGCACACTCAAGTCCAACGTGTGTTTTAATTTCAAAAACTTATTAGAAGACGAGCCTGATATAATCTATTCAACGCTGGGAGTGGTAAATGCTCAGATTCCCGTTTCATATTACACCATCAACGAGTTTAATAATGTGCTTCTTACGAATTTAGGAACAATCACAATCACAAGGGGCAACTACAATGCTACTACGTTAAGGACTGAACTGACTGCCCGTTTAGTAGCGAGAGGAATTACAGGTATGGTGGTGACCATAAACGCATCTACAGGTGTATTAATTTTTACAACTACAACGGTGTTCTCTTTCCTGCCAACAGGATCAACGGCATATGATATTTTAGGCTTTGTTGCAGGAACAACTTACACAAAGGTGGGAAACGTAATCACAGCTCCTCATCCCCTTAACCTGTTGGGAATTCAGCAATTACGCATCACCAGTAATGCTCTGGCTTGTTCTAATAGCGATTCAACCCAGATGGGTCAAACCAATCTAATTGGGCTTATCCAATCAACCGCCCCGCCTTTTGGCATGATCCTTTACGCAAATCAAACGAGTTATTCGGTTTTAAGAGCCAAGAATATTTCGCTTGTGGATATTCAGATTTTGGATGAGAACAATTTTTTCGTAGATTTCAACAATATAGATTGGACGATTTCCCTTCAATTAACGATTTATAGAAGGGTGGCTCTACCCAGCAATTCAAGGGATTATTTAGTGCCTATTTTAGCGACTTTGACAACAATCCAAAACACTTTAGAAGTAGGGAACCAAGGTTCCCCCACCACCCCTCCTTTAGGGGGGAGCGAAGCGACCCCACCTGATGCCTCAACAGATGGGGGGCAAGGGGGGACGCAAGACCCCTCTGAAGAAGATTTCCTGAACAACGACAGCAATAGTTTAGACATAATGAGTTACAATAAACAACTTCCATCGTGATTTTATTTTCTTTGGATACATTATAATGTCCGTTCTTCCGTCCGAACTCAGATACGTCCCCACACTCCCTTCTCTCGGCGACAACGTCGTCAATACCTCCGTTGTGATCAGTCCAACGAACGGGTCTTCATTCCAAGAGCAGGGAATTATTCAATTTGACCTCCCTGCCCGCGCATTTTTGGATCCTAACTCCCTATATTTGCGATATAAGATGACCACCACATCTTCGGCAGGTGCCGAAATGAAAGGAACCTGCTGTTTTACCCCCTTTGTGAATCTCCAGACGGTCTTTGGAGCGAGTGTTGTGGAAAATACGCAAAATTGGGGTCAAATCCAAAACATGGTCACGCAACTTACGCACAGCTCATCGCAGAAAGCAGGTTTGGCTTTTGCTTACGGAATTGGTGATTACGCCGTAACTACGGCTGTAACACAGCTGGGAGCCAACATCAACGGCAGAGTTATGACCGCAAGTGAGACTGTGTCTTTTGCTTGTCCCTTGAGATGCATCTTGAGCGAATCGGAACGCCTTGTGCCTTTGTGCCTGATGTCAGGCGTCCGAATTCAGCTCACGATTGACTCCATAGCGAATATTTTCACAACGGCTGTGGTTCCGAGTGCTATGTCGCTAATAAATCTTGAACTTTGTTACGACTCCATAGATTTCGGGGTGGGCGTTGAGAATATGGTTCGCTCCATGGGCGATAGAATCTACGTGAAGAGTTCGTCTTATGCTTCATCTAACAACACTCTTGCGACAGCATCATCAGGGACAATTGATCTCCAATATAATTTACGTCTGAGTAGCGTGAAATCCTTGTTTGCCAACTTTGGTGGAACTTCTTCAGCCTCACTCAATAAGGTTTTTGACTCGTATGACATAACTCAAAATAACGGAGACTACAGCTACTCCGTGGGCGGTCTGCAATATCCGCCCCGCCCTATCTCAACCGTCAATAACAAAGCAGGAGCGATGATGGAATTGAAAATGGCTGTCGGGGGAATCCATGCCCGAGATACGAATAACTTCTCCATCAGCAACGGCGAATTCTCTTATGTAGGAAACAACACTACGACAGCGCGAATTCCAGCGAAGTTTTTCTTCGGAATAAATCTAGAGAAGCTTTCCACGGCGGGGGCACTTTTAACGGGACTAAGTACGCAGTCTGCTCCCATCGGTCTTCGCATCAACACCTCAACTGCGACTGCTCAGGCACATAACATCTCGCTCATAGCCTTATATGATGCCCTCCTTGAAATAGACACTGTCTCTCGGAACGCGACAGTAAAACAATAGACTTGCATCAGTAAATCCGTAGTCCAAACTACCAAGTTATAATATATATATATTAATATATATGTATCAGATAAACGATTATTCATTTAAACAGGCGAAAAAATTGGGGGTTGAAATAAAGCCATCAAAGAATAAGAATAAAAAAATAGATGTATTTAAGGGGGGAGAAAAGATCTCGTCTATTGGTGCAACTGGTTACGGGGATTATTCCACGTATGTGAAAACCAAAGGGAAAGCGTATGCAGACAAGAGGCGGGAACTATATAAGATAAGACATGCAAAGGACTTGGCAGTAAAAGGGAGTAACGGCTGGTTTAGTAATAAAATATTATGGTAGTATATAATATGAGCCACATAACCATTAAGATAAATAAAGCTCCCCCGCTCCCCACGTGCGACTTCCTGTGTGACGTTCCTCTGGCAGAGAAATTAAACGAATACGAACTGACTCGCTTTATGAATACCCACTCTACAAATTTATTTATAGGAAAACCGAAGTCGGGCAAGACGAGCCTCCTCTACAGTTTTTTCAAAAGTAAAAAGCTGTTCAAAAAAGTCTTCCACAATATTTACATCTTCCAGCCAAGCCGATCAAGGCAATCTATGAAAGATCAATTATTCAATACGCTCCCCGCAGACCAAATCTATGAGGAACTGGATTACGAAAACCTGAACGAAGTTATGCAAAAATGCAGAGCAA
>Ga0181347_1000473_pt1 | contig 13284 bp, 19 predicted proteins | sample Su13VDMM110SN_FD_130102 | JGI IMG/M metagenome (GOLD analysis project Ga0181347, IMG submission 130102) | Freshwater viral communities from Lake Michigan, USA - Su13.VD.MM110.S.N | ecosystem: Environmental > Aquatic > Freshwater > Lake | place: USA: Michigan | collected 2013-07-16
CCATGTCCAAGTCTTACCGACAAGTCGATTTCGTCTCCAGTGGCTGGACGAACTACAACATTCCCGGCCCGATGGGAAACCAGTTCGCGACCCCGTTTGGCGACCCGTATCGCGTGCAGGGTGTGAACGGACTGCTGGGTGACATTGGTTCGTTCATCGGCAACATCGGATCTGGAATCGGTAAGCTCATCACCCCGCTGCTTCCGGTTGCCGTTCCGATTGCTGGAACTGCGGTCTCCCGACTCCTGACCAAATCTCCTGCGGTCCCGACTCAGCAGTCGCCTCAATCCAATTTCACCGTTGCCCAGCAGCAGGCAGTTGCCCAGCAGCAGGGTGTCGCCGCTGAAAAGAGCAACCAGACCGTCTATCTGGTCGCTGGCGGTGTGGCCCTTCTCGCTCTCTTCTACTTCATGTCCAATCGCCGCAAATGAACGTCCCATCTCTTTACTCCTCCAAGGCTTTCTACGACAGCACCTCCGCGCTGAACGAAAACCCATTCTACAATCCCCGCACCTGTGGCATGGCTGGAACGCTGCGCGGCTCTTGCCTCGCTTCCAATCTGTCCACTTGTGGGCTGGGTGCTTTCCCCGGTGGCAACATCGGCTACGCCAACCGCATCGAGGGGACCAATGGTTTCTTCGATGACCTCTTCAGTGGCGCGAAAGATGTTGGCCGCAACGTCCTCGGTTTCATCGCCCCCACTGTGGGTGCTGCGGTCGAGACGCTCCTCGGCAAAGCCATGAAGTCCACCCGTGAGGCAGTGGGCTACAAATTCTTGGAAGTGGTGCAGGTGAACCGCAACGGTGTCCTCACCGCAGGCACGAAGGCTCAGAAGCCTGATGGTACGTTTGTCATTGTGTTCGCTGATGGCACTGAGATCCCATTCACCAGTGACGTTGCTCGACAGACTCAAGCCATCAACCCCCAGACCGGAGTCCCTGTTGCAGCCGCTGCTGGACTCGCTCTTGGTGCCGTCGCCCTCGTCGCACTCTTTTTCTTCATGTCCAAGCGTCGTTGATATGTCCAAAGCCTACGCCGAAACTGAAACGATGGACGCCGATCCGGTTGCCCCGGCTCGCGACTATGATCTCGCCCCAGTGACGTTCGGCGGTGACACCTTCCGCAATCCGTTCTTCTGGATTCTGGTCGGGGTGGCCGGCACGCTGGCGGTTCAATACGTCCTGATCAAGCGCAAAGAATGAGTTCGCCCTTCATCGAAATGGGAGCCGGTGGCCGAGGCGCAACCTCGACCCTTGGATTCAATCGCATTCGCACGCCGCTGAACCCGTTCGGTGACGCGCCTTCCGGCGGATTCCCTCCTGCCAACGACCCCACCAACGCGAACTCCACGCCCGATTACGACAACTGGGGACCGGATTCATGGTGGACCGCGCAGGATTGGCTGACTTGGCACCGTTCCCTCAAGGCCCGGTTTGGTCTCGATGAGGCCAACAGCAGATTCATCAATGCTTGGCAGAAGCAGGGTCTTTTCTCTGCGCCCCTCGATGCTCGCAGCTTCGACACCAGCTTCCGCGATTACGCGAAGGCCAACGGATTCTTCGATGCGCTCTACTATGGTCTCGGTGCGCTCGTCAAACCCATCGGCACAACCACTGATGTGATCAGTGGAGTGAGCCAAGGCATCTCCAGCACTGCGAGCCTGACCAAATACATCCTTCCCATCGCCGCAATTGCACTCGCCTACATGGCGTTCACCGCTTACGCCCCTCGACGCAAATGACTCTTCAAATCCGACAATCTGAACTGAATGCAGTCGGGTTCTCCGGGTACTTTCCCGCACTCGGCTACAATGAGCGCAAGCAGGTTGCTGCAATGACGCTCAATCGAGTTGGCAGAAAGTCCGATGCTTTCCTGCTCGAAATCAACAACGTGAATGCCGTGCGCGGTATCACTTACGTTGCCGACACAACCCCTTTGCGAACCGTTCGGTGAAGTACGGTTCACAATTATCAATTGACAGCCAACCTCACCGACAACTAAACCCACAACAGCAATGAAGTCCCTCATGCTCCTCAATCCCCGCCGTAAGAAGCGGCGTTCCAAGCGGAAAGCCTCCGCTCGTCGCACCACCCGTCGTCGTCGCAGCACCCGCAAGGTGACTGCTCGACGCACCCGTCGCACCACTCGACGCACCCGCCGCACCACTCGACGCACCCGCCGCACTTCCCGCCGCTCCAGACGAGCCATTCGCCTGAAGCGCGGTCGTTCGGTGACCATCATGGCTAACCCCCGCCACCGGATGAATCCCCGCCGTCGCCGCTCCAGCGGTATGCGGATGGGTGGCAACATCCTCTCGCAGGTCAAAGGCGTGTTCTCTCGCGAGAACCTGACCGTGGCCGGTGGCGGTGTCGCTGCAACCGTGCTGACCAACTTCATCCTGAGCCGCACCAAGGCCGATGGCACCAGCCTCCTGCCGATGCCTGCGACCAACGTCGCCGCTGCCAAGATCGCCTATGCGGTCGGCATCCCGGTGGTGGGCGCGATCCTGACCCGTCGCTTCAACCCGAGCCTCGCTTGCGGCATGGTGTTCGGTGGTCTGATCAACGGCATCGTGGAGGCCATCAAGGGCTACGCTCCTGCCGATACCAAGAAGGCTCTGGGCTTCAACGAGTACCTCGAGTACACCCCGATGTCCGCCCTCAGTGCCATGACCCCCGGCTACTCCGCCATTAACCAGTTCTCGAACGTCCGTCCGATGAACTCCGCATTCGCCAATTCGTCCGCCTTCCCGGCTGACGCTTGGGGCCGATAAACCTCAACCACCAATTCAACACTGATATGGGTTTCCAATCTGAGAGCATCATCTCCGCCGCCAGTCAGCGGTTCGGAGTCATCGACTACAGCCGCTGGCAAGCGATTCGCTGGCAGTGGTATTCCTACGTTACCTACCCGTCCGCCGGCTCCACTGAACTGAATTTCTTCGGTCAGGTTGCTGGTCAGGCTGGCGTGACCTTGCAGGACACCAACCTGCCCAAGGCCGGTTCGTTCGGCCAGACGCACTTCCAACTGAAGTCGATCAGCACTGACATCCAGTTGGCTGTCAACGACGTGGATGGTTTCACTCGCGCCAATCAGGCTTCAATCGACACCCGCGCTCTGGCCTCCGACTACATCGGCGGTTTCGTGCAGGCCGGTGTCTTGAACTTCAGCGTCGGTGCGCGTCCGTTCGCCACCATCATCAAACCGTTCCAGTACGCGCCGCCTCCGGGCTCCCCGCTGGATCTCTCCAACACCTTCGTCAACCAGATCAGTGCCGCGCCGAATCCGGCTGCTGGTGCTTCTGCCGTTGTCGGTGTGCCGTGGGTCACCCAGACGAAGATGCGGCCCAACGTGTACTTCACCGACCCCAACATCCTCATCGAGGCGGAACAGCAGTTCAACGTGAAGCTCAACTTCCCGTCGGGCGTTGTTCCGGTTCTCGCCACCAACGTCGTCAACGACAGCACCAACCCGCTCAAGGTCGGTGTGATCCTCGACGGTCTCCTCCTGCGCCCGGTGCAGTAAACCGCCAGCCACTCCCACAACATGACTCCCGAAATCATTGATTCCCTACAGAAGCGGTTCGGCTCTGCCGATTTCAGCCGCTATCAGGTGGTGCGCGGTCAGAAGTATGACTTCTGCCGACTGCTCGCCGCCGGCACCAACAGCGTGTCGTTCTTCAGCAACCCGATTGGCGCGACCGATCCGGGTGCTGGTGCGACGCTCTTCAAGACCCTCGAGCAGACGAACCTCGTCAAGAATGCGAGCTTTGGTCAGGAGTACTTCGCTCTGACACAGATCCGCACCTACGCGAACTTCGTTTGTCAGGCTCGTCAGGGCTTCACGACTGGCACGAACTTCACCTATCGCGGCTACACTGCCTTGGCGGATTCTGCGATGGAGAAGCTCCACAGTGTGCTGAACACTGGCATCTTGGAAATCAGCTTCGCCCAGAAGTTGTACTACCAGATCGCTCGTCCGTTCATCCAGTGCCCCGCCGGCTTCGGTATCGACGTGCAGGCTCTGGCGTCGTCCCGCACCGGCAACGCTGCTGAGACGCAAACCAACGGCACCAACTGGCTGGCGCGACCCGACTACCGGGCCACCGCCGTCTATAACATCGACCCGATCCAGATCATCGAGCCCGAGATCCAGATTCAGGCCGCAATCAACTTCCCCAACGGGAACACGCCCAACTTCACCAACACCGCTCTCGACACCGCCAACGGTGCCCAGACCCCGGCGATTGAATTGGGCTTGATCTTCGACGGCTACGTCATCCGCCCGAGCCAGTAATCCTGCAACCAACTACGGGACCGCCTGCCGGTTAGGCGGCGGTCCCTTTTTCATTTATTATGGACAACACCAATTCCCTCCCGTTCGTCTACGTCGTCACGGCCAGCCTTGGTGCTGCTGTTGGTGCAACCGTTTCCACGACCCTCATCATGCAGGCCGATTCCCGGTTTGAGTTGATGGGAATCTTTGGAACCGGCGGCACTGCTGCCACCACTGAAGACAGCCTCCAGTACCCCAACAGCTTCACGGTCTCGATCCGTGATCAGACCACTGGTCGCGATCTGATGTCGGCTCCGGTGCCGCAGCGTGTTCTGTGCGGCAACGCCTTCAAGCAGTTCCTCGAAAAGCGCGGCATCATTTTCGAGCCGCAGTCGAACCTGCTCTTCACGTTCACCAACCTGACTGCTGCAACGAACAGCATCACGTTGGCCTTGCACGGATACAAGATCATCCTGTAAAACCAATCCACCGGGCCTGAAAGGAATTCGCCTTCAGGCCCGGTGACCTTCCTATGATCGAGCGCAACATCAATCCGAAACCCCGGTTCCTCACCCTCATCGCATCGGTTCCTTCGACGGGAGCTTTTGTGGGTGCGCCGCTGGGAACTCTTTTCAAGACTTCCTTTTTCACTTTTCCGCAGGATTCCATCGTCCACTACGTCTCGATCAACTCGACGTTTGTGGCAAATGGTGCTGCTAGTCAGGTCATCGGAGCGGTTGTCTACAATCAGGGGCAGGACAGCATCGGCTACAACCTCGGTGTCGGTGTGGACAATTTTGGAGACGGCACCATTTGGCGTGACGAACTCCTGAACCCTGCTGCCGGTGTTCTGACTGCGGACAAATCCACTCAGATTATGATGAACGAATTCTTCTGCCATACGGGCAGCGGAATCGGCATCTACGTCAACGGTCTCAGCGGCAACGCCAACATCAACGCCACAATCGCTTTCAACCCCATCGCGGAATGGGTCAATTTCCGCGAACCCACTATCGGAGCCCGAATCTAACATGAGCGCAAATTCTGCAATCTACAATCCGAGTCAAACCACCTCTGCCGCTACCGGCGAGGGGTTCAGCGTCCCTCGGCTGACCACCAATGGGCGTCTGGCCATCACCTTCACCGCAGCCGACAAGGGCATGATGGTGTACGACACCACCCTCAACAACCTGTTCATCTGGAACGGGTCAGCTTGGGAGTCGGTGCCGGGATCGGGTGACTCAGTCGATACCGAGGTCATCTTCAATGACAATGGCGAGTTGCGTGGCGATCCGGGGCTGACCTACGCCAAAGCGATCGCTCGCTTGAGGGTCGGTGGAGCCATCGATATCTGGAAGGGTACTCTCGGAGACTCCACCAGCACTGCTGTCGGAACGAGTACCCTGAACCTGACGGCGGCGGGGGCGACCGGGAATACGGCAATCGGCTATCGGTCGATGTACCGGGCTCTGACGGGTGCGAGCAATACGGCAATTGGCGTAAATGCGCTGAGTGCGAATTTTATGAGCGGCAACAACAATGTTGCTGTTGGAGTCAGTGCTCTTCAGTCAAATACGGTCAGCGACCTGACCGCTGTTGGTGCTGGTGCATTGGCTGCGAACACCACCGGCACCAACAACACCGCTGTCGGTCGATCTGCTCTGGCAACAAATGGTGGTGGAAGTAGTTGCACAGCAGTAGGATTTCAAGCTCTTGCCCAAAGCACAAACGGTGATAACAGTGCGTTTGGTGCTTTATCGTTATCATTAACCACGATTGGATTCCAAAACACTGCAATGGGACGCAGTTCTTTGGGAGCAAACATCGTTGGAAACAGAAATACTGCGTTTGGATTCAATGCTTTGGCAGTCAACACCGCAGACGACAGCACTGCTGTTGGTGCCAGCGCACTTACTGCCAACACCAGCGGCGTTCAAAACACTGCTGTCGGACGGGGTGCTCTCTCGACAATCACAACCAACGGAAGTTGCACCGCTGTTGGGTATCTGGCTTTAACGAATGCAACTGGATCTGGAAACACAGCAATTGGAACTAACGCTGGAAGCAACCTCACGACGGGAACCGATAATATTTTTATTGGAGCCAATTGCGACGCAAGTGCTGCTGGAGTCGCCAACGAACTTGTGATCGGTGCTGCCGGTAACTTCGTCGCCACCAACGGTGCCGCAGCCACTTACTTCCCCACCGCTACTGCCGGTGCAGTTGTCCCCGGCAACTGTCAGGGTTTCATTCGCATTCGCTTGAACGGCGCCTTCGTCAAAATCCCCGTATACGGAAACTAATATGGCAAACACCTACACTTGGTCCCCCACCACCCTCATCGGTTACCCGGAGTTTCAGGGCAAGACCGATGTCGTCACGACGGCATACTACACCGTCACTGCAACTGACGGCGAATACACATCGAGCAATCAGAGCATCCAGCAGTTTGTGCTGGACCCGGAAGCTCCTTTCATCCCATACAACGATCTCACGCCTGAGATCGTCACCGGCTGGATTCAGTCGGCCCTCGGTCCCGCTGGCGTTGAGAATACCTACGCCAATCTGGACGCCCAGATCGAAGCCCAGATCAATCCCCCTATCGCCCCGGTAAACCTTCCGTTGCCGTGGCCGACCGCAACCAAAACCAAGTAACCATCCATCCATCCATGCCCCAACAATTGACGCTCATCCTGACAAATGAAATCGCAAACGGCCTGATCGAAATTCTTCAGACCGGGATCAAAACCCACGGCTACAACACCGCTCGCATCGCGGTCCCGATCATCAGCGAACTGCTGCGTCAGGATGCCGAGTACAAGAAGCTGAACCCTGAGCCTCCTCTGGCTCCGGTTCCCAACCAGACGGCTGAGTAATGCAGGCGACTGTCATAACGCAGTCCGTCTCCGGTGGTGATCAGAATGCGCTCGCCCTTCAGGGTGATGTGGTTCTGTTGCCCAAGCTCTCGTCCACTCAACGCAACGCTCTCAGCCTCACATTTCGTGAGGCTGGAGCTTTCGTTTACGATACCACTGTAGACACTCTTTACTACTGGGACGGTGCCGCTTGGCAGGCATCCGGGTCTGGTATTCCGAGTGGTGGTCTCACTGGGATGAGTCTGGTCAAGCTCTCCGACACCTCTTACGATGTCGGCTGGGCCTTCAGTGCCGGCAGCGGTATCACCAAACAACAGGCAATTGCAATTTCACTGATTTTTGGATGAAAGACTTCATCACCCCTTCACTGACGTTCGTACCCGGAGCATCCGGGGCCGGCTACGTTGACCTCTTTGGTATCGCCGGATTCGATATCCGCCGACTGGTCTCGCTGATCAATCAGACGACCGGCACGATCATCTACAGCACTGCTGACACCAGTCTGCGGTGGACCAATGTCATAGGCACTCAGGTCTACCTGCTCTTTGACACGAGTGCGATGTCCTCGGCCAACGTGATTCAGGTGGTGTACGACACCCCCTATCCGTTGCCAGTTTCCGCTACCGCATTGCCGCTACCTTTTGGAGCCGCAACCGCAGCCAATCAATCGGCTCAGATTACTATCCTGACGAATATCGATTCCAACACCCCGGTGTTGGTCGGCGGTCGGGTGCCGGTGGATGGGTCCGGTGTTACGCAGCCGATCTCAGCGATTGCATTGCCGCTACCCACGGGTGCTGCGACTGAATCCCGGCAGGCGGACGGCAACGCGAGCCTGACCAGTATCGACAGCAAGACCCCGGTCCTAGTCGGTGGTCAGGTACCAGTTGTGATTTCGGCAAGCGTCCCGGTGACGGGGCCATTGACTGACGCCCAGTTGAGGTTCGCTCCGGTGCCGGTCTCGGTCTCTGGTACTGCTGCGGTGACGGGACCATTGACTGACGCCCAACTTCGGGCAACGCCGGTTCCGATTTCCGGCACGGTCACAGCTTCCACTGGTCTGGCTCAACCGCTGACAGACGCCCAGCTTCGGGCTGCGGCAATTGATGTCAATGTGACCTCGACTGTCCTCGCAGTGGGTGCAGCGACCTCCACCAATCAGACGACTGCCAATACGCTCCTCACCTCCATCGAGGGCGACACGACTGCGATAGCGGGATCGGTCGCAAGCATCAACACAAAGACTCCAGACGTATCAATTCGAGTTCTTGACAATGAGGCACCCGGAAGTCCTGTACGCGCAATCGGACAGGAAATCTGGAACGTGTCGTTCTCTCAAGTCGGGGCGTCGGTAATCTCCGACCAGTTTGTCACTCCTCAAACAGGAACAGGTGTCTCGTACAACCAAGGTTCCAGTGCGCTCAATATCGTTGCCGGCACCACTACCAACCAAGAGTTCTTCACGCGCAGCGTCCGAAATTGGCGCGGAGCCATGCGGCTCAAATTCTCGATTGTTTCGTCAAACCGAATCGCCAACAACAATCTGGCGGTCATGCTGGCCGACCTTGTTGGTGAGGGGCTGACCGTTACGATCAATTCCGCAACAAGCATCACCGTCACTCAAGCGGGCCATGCTTTCACAGCAACGAGTGTTGGTCAGTTCGTTCAAATCGGCCGAATCGTTGGAGCCGCTGGTGTTCCGGGTCGCTATGCCATCGCTTCGGTTGTGGCGGGTGTTTCCTACAACCTCACCGTTGCTGGCTGGCCTGCGTCCGGTAGCTGTACGGCAACGGTGTTCGGACATACGTATGTCCGAAACCTTGTCACCGGAGCCACCGCCACAACCATCAACGTGGACGCTCAACGTCGCGGCTGGGCTACTGGCGACACCGCTGCGACGATCAACACGACCGCCTCGCCGGGCACGATCATCACATCGGAATTGACGGGTCGCGAGGTGTTTTGGGCAGATCAGCTTCGAGCATCTACCACTACTCCGACTGTTACGGTCAGAGCAAACCGCCTCGAAAACATCCCAGACGACAATCTGGATTTGTACTTGTTCATCTGGAGTTTCAACGGCACGACCGCGCCGGCTTCCTCGACGACGTGGACGATGTCGTTTTGCGCCGTCGAGAAATTCGCGAATATGCCTGTGTACCTACAGGGCAATCGGGCAAATGGCGCGATGAACCCGCTGCCGATTAGCGTAATCGGAACGGCAACGGTTTCAGGCACTGTGTCGGTGACTGCATTACCCGCTGGCACCTCAGCCATCGGTGATGTCGGCATCCAGTACCGTGCAAACGCGACCGGGGCTGCTTCATTCGTGTCTGTGATGTCCCCGGCAACTCCTGCTGTTGGGACCATCAAAGCGGCTGCTGGCCGACTTTTGGGGTGCGTCTTGCAGAATTCGGCAGCGGCAATCCGTTCGGTCAAACTCTTCAACGCCACCGCTCCAACCCTCGGGACGACGGCGGCTCTGTTTGAAATCGATCTACCCGCAAACGGAACTGTCCAATTCGACTTTGAAGGCGGTCTCGCATTTGCGACTGCCATGACCTTCTCGGTCACCTCGGCCAAGGGTCTGACCGACAACACCTCCACCGGACTCGCTCTCAATGATGTCAGCGGGTTCTTCGCCTTCGCGTAATGGCAACCGCAAACCTCATCCAGACCTCGGTCAGTGGCCGCACCCAGAATGCACTCGCGGCTCAGGGTGATGGTTTGATTTTTCCCAAGCTGTCGTCAACTGATCGAACAGCACTCACCCTTGGAGTCCCTGACAAGGGTCTGATGGTCTATGACACCACGCTGACCACGATTTGTGTGTGGAGCGGGACGACTTGGGAATTAATCACGGACAACAGCAACGGTTGGGTCAGCGTGAAGGACTTCGGAGCCAAGGGTGATGGTGTCACCAACGACGCTCCAGCAATCCAGACCGCTCTGGACTATATCGTCAGCACTGGCAATCAGGGTATCTTGCTGTTTCCAGCAGGCACCTACAAATGCAATGCCGGACTGACGGTCAAGTGTGCGTTCACTGGATGCTTGGGCGAACGTGCGGTTTTCGACTTCTCCTCACTGGGAGATGTTCCCGCAATCACGTTCACTGGCGGTGGTCGGTATGTTTCAGGGAACCCTTACAATCAGGCAACGTTTTCGTTTGATGGGTTTGTATTGTATGGTCCGTCTGCCATTTCTGGAACAGGGTTCTATCTGAACGACCTGACTGTCGGAGTGAATGGGGGACCGTCACATACCACATTCCGAAACTTTCAGATCACCAATTTTAAGACGGGTATCTATTTTGGTAATCGCACATACATAAATTCATTTGATCACTTTGACATCTGGGGTGCCACTTACGGAATTTGGTTTCCGATCAATGATCTTGCAGGAAATCCAATAACCGATTCTGGTGAAATGATTGCATTCCATAATGGATGCATTTTTAACATCACTCAGTACGATTTCTACTGTGAGACATCTACTGCCAGTTCTGATTTCTCTTTCAACTCTTGTAGCTTTGACGGTGAAGGCAATTATCATATTTACAATAACACTGGTGTCATAGCACTAAATTCGTGTCACTTTGAGGGGTCTGCAAAAAGGGCGATCATAAATGTAGATGGTTATATAACCATTAATGGTGGATACTTTATTGATACTGGTGATACTACGCTTTCAGGTTACATTCAGAACAATGCGTACATGGCAATATATGGAGGACGCATTGCAAGTTCTGGACGCGCAGGAATCATTGTTTCGGATGACCGACTTGTGTTGTTTGGAACGCATCTCCAAACCGATCAGACGGTTGCAAATCAAATAATTGCGACTGGAAACTACAACTACTGGATTCCTAATGTTGGGTCTCAGCAGTTGAGCGGAAATATGGTAGCCAGTTCGTTTCAGTCCAGCACTGTTGGGCTTGGGAAGACCATTACTCTGACCACCGTCAATGTCTGGGTAAACTTGGGCTACGGTGCAAAGGGTGGACTGTATGTGTTCCGAGATGGCACATCTGGCGGAACTGCCGTTTTTGCTGCTGACTCAAGTGCCGGTGCGGTCTCGATCCAGAATGGAATCACCGGGTTTCAGATGCAGTTTTCTGCTGGTGAAATGCAAATCAGAGGGACAGCAGGAGTATTTCCGCGCAACATCAACGTCACGCTTTTGAACACAAATCTTTCTTGATTAAATGAACTTCCACGACACCCTTCGTGATCTCGGTATCGGCGTCGGTGGCCCTGCTGGCGGCCTTCTGGTCGCCAGCATTGTCCCCGACCCCATCATGGCCAACCTAAGCGTCACTTTGGGATCGCTGGCAGCACTCACAGTCATCATCAAAAACGTCATCGACATCTGGAAAAACAACCAAAAATGAACCCCAACCTCAGTTCCCTCATTCGTCACGGTCTCACTGCCGCTGGCGGTTTCCTCGTAGCCAAAGGTCTCGCCTCTGCCGATCAGGTCGGTGAATTGGCCGGTGCCTTGGTCACCATTTTCGGCGTCGTTCTCTCGATGCTGAAGAACAAGAAGACGACCACCCCGCCGGCCCCGTGAACTGGGTCTATCAACTCCTCAAAGCCCTTTTGGATTTCCTTCGTGAAACACCTCCACCGTCTGTGGTTACGGGCAAAGCTCCTGCTGATCTCCAAGCGGAGCTTGGTGCTGCTATCGATAGTGCAAGGGCTGGTCGGGTGCAGCATGACGAGAGTGATCCTCGTCCCTGAAGGCCAGCCGGTGATGCTGGCGGAGCCGGTGAAGGCCAAGGTCTACGCCTTCGATCCAAATGGCAAATTGGTCCCGAGTAGTAATAAAGTAGTACTGCCCGCCGGGTGGTACGCTCTGCCCCGTAAATGAACTACCTCATCCTCCTTGGCATTATGAGCCTCTTCATCTTTGGTCAAAAGACCCGCACCAACTGGGTGAGCGGTATCAAATCGACTCTCACCAAGATGATGACCCCCGGGGCGGATCGTCGCCTTTTCAGTGGGTTCACGGCTTCACCCATCGGTTGGATTCGCAACGCGGTCTCTTGGGTCCGGGCGTTCAATTGGACGGGAGTTGCAGCCGGCATCAACGGACTCGGCGGTGTCGGCGGCGGCACTCTGATCACCCGCAAGCATGTCCTCTTCGCCCAACACGTCCCGTACCCGGAACGACCTTTCGACATCTTCTTCACAAACAAGGACAGCCGGACCTTCAGCTACAAGGTCACTGCCATCCAGCAGGTTGCAGGTACGGATATTGCCATCGGAACCCTCGACCGAGACGCTGACCCTAGCCTGAATGTCTACCGGGTGCTGCCCGACAATTGGTTGCAGTACATCGCCAACAAGACCGAGACCTTGACCACATTCGGGATCACTTTCAAAGAGACCAAGACGACCTTGCCCATTCTGTATGTGGACTCCGAGAAGAAGGTGTCCACGGCAGACCTGACCGAGGTCCGCATGAATAAAGCGACGGTCACCCCGCCATCCTTTGAGGCTGCGCGGGCGTGGACCGAGGCTCTGGTGGTCGGGGATTCTGGCAACCCGATCTTCGTGATGCTGGGCAGTGAACTGGTGCTGTTGGGCGCATGGTATACCGGCACCGATGCTGGTGTCGTTGGCACCTTCCCGTGGCTGATTGACTACAAGGCACAGATCGAATCGATCACCGGGACCAAGCTACAGATCGCTGATTTGAGTGGCTTGGACCGGATCGCATGACCCCATTCCCCTCCAGTGTCGCCGCCCGGAAGTGCCTTCAGGGTGAGGGATGTTCCGAGACTGTCTATTGGGTCTTGCGTCGGACCCTGCTGATCAACACCGGACTGCGGCTGGCCGGCGAGAAGAAGGATCTGTGGAAGAAGAGCTTCTACGGGTCGCTGGCCGTGCAGGCGTTTGTGATGGCGTGGACCGCCTCACACATGGACGAGGAGAAGGCGAGTCTGCCCAGTGGCGAGACGGCCCTGAGCGGCAACGCCTTTGAAATCTTGGGGACTTACCTGACACGGTCTGCCATTGTGGGAACCGGATTATGGCTTGGTGGAGAACGAAAGAATCTGATCAGGAACACGCTCGCCAGCACCGCGATGATTCAGGCGGCGGTGCTGCTATGGGCGAAGGATCAAGAA
>Ga0181347_1000474_pt1 | contig 13282 bp, 17 predicted proteins | sample Su13VDMM110SN_FD_130102 | JGI IMG/M metagenome (GOLD analysis project Ga0181347, IMG submission 130102) | Freshwater viral communities from Lake Michigan, USA - Su13.VD.MM110.S.N | ecosystem: Environmental > Aquatic > Freshwater > Lake | place: USA: Michigan | collected 2013-07-16
AAATCTTTCCTTCCTGAGATAAAAGAGGTTATTTCTAATGAACTTTTTGAGATTAGATTAACAATTAAGGAAGAAGTAAAAGATATAGAAGATGAGATTTTAAAGTTGAATTCTTTAGGAATTACCTCAATAAAAGATCCTGATATTTCTAAGTTAAGAGATTTAAAAAAGGAGTGTATCTTATTAATCAAAGAATTAGATGAAAGATTAAAAGATTTAAAATTTCTATAAAGATTTCAAAAAGTTTTCTATTCTTTTAATTTTCTGAACATCAATATTGTGGTCGTGTTTGCTATAACTATCTTTATATTGTAAATAATAATACTCTACATCACTTATATACCTAATAGAATTTACTACTTCTCTTGCTTTATAATCTAATTGATTTCTATCCATTCTCATATATTCATATAAGGAACTAATTTTTCTTTTAACCAACCAAAGATCATCAATTGATTTTATCTCCATTTTATTAAAGTATTGATAAATTGTATTTCCTAATTTATATAATTCATCAAAAGTTTTTTTGAGTTCAGTGTTACCTATAATTATAGTTTTTATTTCTTGGTATCTTAACAAATGGTTGTAATAATTCTCTGTTCTTCTTTTATAAAGTTCTTTTACTCTATCTATATAATACTCTTTATCATTACCATCAATTACTTGATATAAATAATCACAAAAATCACTCAAATCTGACCAGTCTGGTTTGTTTATATAAATTGATAAATAACTGAATTCTTGAGCTAAATGCTTATTAACAATCTTATTCAATTCACTAAATTCTGTGTCTGAAATGTTTAGATTTGATACCAATTTTTGAATATATCTTTCAATATTCATCTTTTTTATTTGAACATCTGACATTAATTTAGTTGCTCCTTCTTTTTCTGATTTTCTTTGTTTCTTTGTTTCAGATGGAATTTCAAAATTGTTACCGTTTATTTTTGTATTAATTAGTTCATCAAAATAAAAAACAAGTGAAAAATCAGCATTCTCAATATCATTAGTTGATCCGATTGATGAACCTCTTCCCCATTTACTAAAAGTAAATCTGTTAGTCAAAGGTAAGTTCCAAACTAATGGATTTTCCGTTTTCTCTTCTTCTGTTTTCTCTTCTTCTTTAGGTTGTTCTATATAGTGGAGTTCATCACTTGATGGTCTCCAGTAGTGTAATTTACGGTGGTCATTTCCCATTTCACTACTATCATATATCCACCAAGTTCGATCACCATATTGTGTATAGTTTCTAAAATCAGCGTTATCTATTGTCGATCCTGAAGCTACCGATTGAATCACATAAGTTCTTCTCCTATCATTTATATCAACAAATATTTTTGCAATTCCGATACTAGTATCAAACTCACCAATTACCGTATCTCCTGTTTGTAACTTTTTATAGTCTAAAACTTTCCAGATTTCTCCAGTTGGTGTTATTCTATCTTTGATATATTGTAGATCTCGGTCGGTAAAACTTACTGTATCTCTTAAACCATCATGACTACTATCAGATGGTCCTATTTCCTTTTCTTCTTTATTTCCGGTGGCTGTATATCCCAAAAATCCTTTTTCAATTGAAAACCAATATTTAATAACCCAGATATCTTTTTCATTATAAACTGGTGATTCACATCTTAATTGAATAGCTTTTTTTGCACTTAAATATTTAATATTACTATCTGATAATTGGTCTATGGGAAAATCTACACCATTCATAAAATCTTTTAATGAACTAATAAAATCATCAGACGATTTTTTACCTACTTTTTCTCTCAGGAATTTTAAAGTATTACTAATTCCCTTTGACTTAAAGGCTTCATAAAATTTTAAATATTTCATACTTATTATATATTAAAATTTGTTTATTAAAAAAAAACTATTACATTTGTATTCAAGAGTTATTAAAAAACAAAAAAATGATAAAAGAACAAATTAACAAAGACTACATGACGGCATTCAAATCAAAGAATACTGTTGCTAAAAACTTACTTTCTGTTGTGAAAGGAGAAATTCAAACTATTGAAAAAAATACCGGTGTTGATAATTTGTCTGATGAAGAAGTTCTCAAAATTTTAACAAAGACATCAAAATCTCTTAATGAGACTATTAAAGCATTATCACCAATTGATGGTAAAGGTGAAGATTTAGTTCAAGCGTGTGCTGAATTAGCAATAGTTCAATGTTACCTGTCTAAACAAATGTCTAAAGAAGAAGTTGCTGATAAAGTAACTGAACTTGTAAATTCTGGTATCACTCAAATTGGTGTTATTATGAAAGAATTTGCAACTCTACCTGTAGATAAGAAATTGGTTTCTGAAATAGCAAAATCACTTTTATAATAATCAATAATGAATCATGATGTTTCATGATTAGTAGAACTCAGAGAACCGCAAAATCTTATTTTCCGACAATTTTTCAGGTAAATCGTTGTGTTTAGTTTTAGCAAAATCTCTGAGTTTTTTTATTGCTCTTTTCTTTGCTGACTCTTTAGAATTCTTTGTCTTTTTACCTTTAGTTTCTGCTTCAATAAAAGACTTAGCAACTTCTTTTGCAGTCTCTGGAACATTTTTATTTTGACCAGTTGCAAAAGCGTAAGCTGACCCCATTAGACGTTGTTGAGTTTTTGAAACAGATGGCATAACAAAAGATAATTTTTTTACTATATATTAAAAAATAATTTTAAATCATGCCATACTTAAGAAACAACGGAATTATAAGTAAAGAAGAATATGTTGGTAAAACGATCGAAGAAGCAACACAACATGCGACTTCGGGTGGATTTATCACCAGAATTGTTGAGACCGATGGTCAACACAAAATGTTAGATATGTCTAATAGAGGAGACAGAGTTAATTTTAGAGTAAGAAATGGAATTGTAACTGACGCTTTCGGTGGATAATCCTAAAAAAATAAGATCTCCGCTTACGGATATACTCTTATTTCAATAGAAGTATTATTTAACAATCCATTTGTTAATCCTCCTCCGTTAACATCAAAAGTATAAAGTAGAATACTATCATCGTTATTTCTATTTGATGTCAAATGTGCAAAATCACCACCAATTGGACCCTGATCTGCTGATCCATTGAATATTACAGTATTGGTGGATGGAAACTCACCAGTCATTTCTAAGCTATAATAACCATCTAATACATAACTAAATGTCGGTGAAAATCCAAAAGTATTCTCTAGTTCAATAGCTGTTGGAGATGCGGTTCCAGTTTGAGTTAGTAAAGCTACATATACTTTATAAGGTTTTTTAGAATCTACATATCCTTTCGTTACTAATGAGTAAGTAGTAAAGTTTGCAGTATAATCATCTCTATATACTATACCCTTCTGATTAATACCATCAGCTACTACAATTCTATTGTTTGTTGATCCATCGCCTACTGGTTGGTCTTGTGAGTGAACTTTCATATCAGAGTATCCAATTCCATCATAACTACCCATCTGTAATAATCCTGGTGTAATATCTACAAATGAGTAAGTTCCACTAGCGTCATCAACTCTAGTATAGTAATTGTCACCATCATTAAACTGCTGACTAGTATTTGTGGATAGAGAATAAACTTTATTATCTATAAAAACTGAAGCTGTGACTGAAAATCTCCCAAAATCGTTAAAATATACATTATTATCATAACCTTCAATAAACACTGGTCCACTTAGAGTTCCTCCTAAACCAATGTATCCTGAACTAAAAGTAAGACCATTATTTACATATTGTTGTTTGTCGTCAACATATCCTTTTGTAACAAGTGAATAAGTTGAGAAATTAGAACTATAGTCATCTTGGTAAACTAAACCTTTATTAAATTCATCATCCATTACAATTAATCTGTTATCAGTTGAACCATCAGATATTCCCTGAGCATCTGTGTAAAGAGTAATAAATACCGAATATGAAGAACCGTTCGATCGTAAAGAGACCCTATGATTTTGTATAGTAACTGCAGAGTGAGTCATAAGATCTACACCATAATCTGAAGCAAAACCAACTTTCAAATCGACTAAATTTGAGTCTAAGTAAGATTGTCCATAATATCCTGATAAATCAGTTGCAAAATTGTTTATAATTCCAGAAGCACTTAAACTAATATTTGTTGAGTTTGTTAATTCAAAATTATATAAACCCCCGTCTATTAACGTATCTTGTGAAAGAGTTCCACCAAGATAAATAGAATTGGTAACAAATTCTAAACCATTTCCAATATTTACATCTATGTTTAAAACTCCATAAGTTCCACCACCGGTAAGACCTACTCCTGTGGTTATTTCAGAAATATAATCTAAGTTTATTGAATCAATTGCTGACCAGATAGATGAAGTTCCTGAATCAACATATCCTTTATTTACTAAAGATTGAGTAACAAATGTTGATTCATAGTTTCCTAGATATTTAATACCTTCTAAATTATTTGTAGATACTCTCATTACGTCACTATCTATAGTTACAGCACCAACTGACCCAACAAGCACATCAGTCGGTGAAAGAGAAACATACGATTCTGCTCCAGTCCCATTATCAGTTGATATAAAAACTTCATTAGAAATTCCTGTATAATCTAAATCAATTTGACCACCACCATTAGCAGAACTTATTACAGTAGCGGTTCCCATAATAATATCATTTGACTCTGAATTGTTTCCGGCTGTTAAAATCACATCCAAAGTAAATCCAGTAAATTGACTATCAACATATTGTTTGTCGACAAGTGAATGAGTTACAAAGTTTAGAGAGAAGTCTTCATTATATTCTATACCTTTAAATGAAGCAGTTGGTCCATCTACAATCATGTTGTTATTCACAGCACTCATATTTATTCTTAACACATCGCCAGTTCCATCTACATCTTTAGAAAAAATTCTTAGAATATTTTTACCAAGAGATATACCTGAATAATCATCATAACTATATGATGGGCCTTTATTATTAGATATATAAATCAGAGAGTCATTTCCATATCCTGGATCTGAATTTACACCAATCTGAATATATGATTGATAAGTTCCTTGATAGTCAGTTGCCATCAATAACCAAGAACTATCTAAATTTCCTGAGTTTCTGTCTAATAAAGTGTATCCATTTGAATCGTTTAAGTAAAATACTTCATTACTATCAGTGGATTTTATACCTTTTTGATTTTGTAAATAAACATCTGGAACATAAACAGAGTTTGAGTTAGAAGCAGTAAAGTTACTACCTCCTAAAACAACTGTATTAACAACTCCATTTCCAATTTTTGAGTTTCTCGATCCGATTAAGACCGCGTTTTTATTATAATCACCGGTCGATGCTGTTGCTGTAGCATTGTATGTTATTTTAATTTCATCTAATTGTCCATAGATTAAAGAACCAGTATCAACACCTAGCGAAATAGAACCAGCATTATTGTTATAAATACTTATTTGATTTCCGTTACCATCTAAATCTATCATTTGTTTAGATGAATTAAACGCTAACTTAGCCGAGTCATTCTTAAGAATTAAATAACTTTCTAATTGAGAACTATTATCAGATGAGATTAAAACAGAATTGGTTCCGCTTAATCTATCTAATTCAATTTTACCACCACCGTTAACACTTTTGATATTTGTGGCGGTTCCCATAATAATGGACCTAGTTCCAGTATTATTCCCAACTGTTAAAACTTGTGAAATAGAATAAGTTCCTAAATTGCCGGCAGTTGGACCACCACCTATTAAAATGATATTTCCTAAGCTATCCTTTTGTTTAAGAACGCCGTCTGTGTCAAATCCTATTACCCAGCCTGTTGATGGTGTAGCAGATGTTAAGAATGAATATGTGCTACCAAAAGCTATACTGCTCATTAAACAAATTATTTTATAGACTATATATTATGTTTGAGTAGTTCTTTTCTGGACAACTTAGATTAATAAAATAATATAACACATATGGCACAAGAAGTTTCACCTAATGAAAATTTAGTAAAGTATTTTCAAGATTCAAAATCTCTATGGACTGAGTTTGATAGTTCAAAACCAGAATTCATTCAAAATGAAGAGTGGCATTATGTTCTCTCTAATATTGAATTAAATATATTTCTACTTCAAAGACTTGAAGAAAGAGGTCTTCTTAAACAAGAAAATCATATTTGTGATTGTGGGGTTGGACTTGCAACAGCCTTATTTGATATGTATCAACAATCTAAACTTTTTGAAGATGGAAAGACTTTCACATTTACTGGTATTGAAAAACAAAAAATTTATATCGATTTTTTAAAAGAAAAATTATTATATTATTGGGAAGAAAACCTTACATTAATTGAAGATGATATAATGAATGTAGATTATTCAAAGTATAATATTGTTTACACTTACACACCATTTAAAACTACTGAAAAACTATCTAATCTTTATAATAAAATTATTTCTGAAATCTCACCAGGTTCTATTTTAATTGAAAATAAAAATGCTGGTTTAGGTTTACATGGAATTCTTACTGAATTACAAGGAATAAAGAAAATTCAGATTGATGATATTGTAGTATTCCAAAAAATTTAATATTTTGGAATTTTCATATCAGTTGAAATCTCAATTTTAAATCCAAAACCGGTATCTTCATCTGTAGAATATTTAATCTCAGAATCATAACCTCTTTCTCCATTAAAAGTAATTGGATTTGGACCATTAACCCTTTGTTGATTTCTTAACATTTCTTCTTTTCTTTTAGACTCTTCTTGAGCAACCATTTCTTCAAATGTTAGATTCTGATTAGGATTAACCGGTCTTTGTTCAGGTATAGAAGAATAGTGTTGAGGCTCATGTCCATATTTTCTTAAAAGTTGCTCTGCTTCCCATCCAGTGATTTCTCTTTCTGATTCAACGTGTTGAGCATCTATTTGTCTAACTTGTGGTCTTTCCATAACTTTATTTAATTTTTTTAGATACTAACTAATATATTAATTTCTTCTCTTCGATTAGCTTCTACTTTTATTTCAGCATTTTGAAATCTATCCTTTATTCTTTCTATAGCAACTTCTATATCATCAAATAGTTCTAACATTGTTTTATTTTTATTTCTCAAAAATTCTAAATCAACCTCAGACATTCCAACGTAAAGATTAGAGTTAATTGGTTGTGGTATACTTAAATTTTTACCTAATTCTATGTGTAATTTTAAATAAAATTTGTTTGAATCACGAAAAGTTACTTCAGTTAAATCATCCACTTCAAAATTTGAATTTTCTGATATATCTAAAAAACACTCTTCGATATACCGTTTAGTTTCTTCGTTACTTTCAAATATTTTTTTTAAATGTTTCACTTATTATATATTATTTATATTTTTTTTGTAAAATAATCAGTTGAACTTCAGCTTCAACATAAGAATCAAATTTATATTCTTCACTTGTATTCTGATCACATATGTCTATCCAAGTAATTTGGTTATTTTCATCAACTGTTCCATCTACTATAGATATTGTTTTCGATCCAGCATCTACTTTAGTTTGTAGACATTTGGAATTTGTTATTTTATTTAAATGCCAATCTTCCCACTCCAAATCTTTCCAAAATTTAACATTTTTAGATTTCAATTCTTCTAAAAAATCAGTTTTAATAATAGATAAGTAAATAGTATCATCTAAAATCTGACCATAATTCCATAATAATCTCGAAGTTCTGATTTTTTCAACTTCTTTTGAAACATTAAGAATAGACCATCCAATATCTTCTAATGCACTTCCGACAGCTTCTATATCATCTTTATCACATTCTGTTTTTCTGTTTAAATCAAAAATTAATATACCATATGAGCTTTCAAAACTAATCTCAGGCTCATTATCTGTTAAAATATACATGTATTCTAAAATATTAGAATGTGATTCGAAAATTTTATATGATTTTAAATGTTTCATAATTTTTTTAATTGTATTGCATTTCCACCTTGTCTCACACTAAATCCTTTAGGTGGATTCATATCTAAATACCTCTTATATATTCTAGTTCTAGATGTAACAAATTGTTTTTCTGTGTCTTTTCCTAACCCAACAAAGAAAATATCTTTAGCTAAAGGACACTTTAATGTAAAGTCATTTAATATATCACCAAACACTGTTTGAAGAACTCTATAAGGATTCACATTTACAATTTTATAAACTGAGTATGAACCTTCATCTTCTACATAATAAATCAATTCATAAACGTGGCTTAGTTCACCTATATTACTAATAGGAATGTTTTTAAACTCAACTAAATATTTATTTCCAACAACATCTTCAAATGTATATTTAAACATAAAAGGATCATCTGATTCTAAATTGAATTGATAAGATTGAACTTCTTCTTTGATAAATTGATAAAAATTTGATAAATTTCTCATTGAATTATATATTAAATTAATGAAATCTTAAAAGAGATACAACTTTTATAATATATACACATACAATTAGAACATTGTGGGGTGGAGCAGTTGGTAGCTCGTCGGGCTCATAACCCGAAGGTCGTCGGTTCGAGTCCGGCCCCCGCTACTAAAAAAATTGAAAAAGTATGAATAAATTAGCAACATATTATTACGAAGCCGAGGGTTTAAACCCAGTCGGACGAGTTTGTGTGTTGTAACGATTTGATTACTTTAAACAAACCCAGTCCGATTTCGGTCTGGGTTTTTTTATTTAAAAAATATTTTAAAAAGATTTGGTAAATTAAAAAGTTTACTTATCTTTGTAAAACAAAAGAGGTAAATATAAATCCAAGTAACCCCTTGGTTTTTTACTAACTTGGTCCCATCGTCTAACGGTTAGGACGTTAGGTTTTCATCCTAGAAATCGGAGTTCGATTCTCCGTGGGACTACAAAATTTATTGGAAGGTGGCAGAGTGGTTAAATGCGGCAGACTGTAAATCTGCTCTCTTACGAGTACGGGGGTTCGAATCCCTCCCTTCCAACAAAATTAAAGGAAAAGTAAAACTTTTTATATATAATAACATAAAATAGAAACAATGAAAAATTTCACATACATATCAGTAGTTATAGCGACAGGCGCGGGGCGTTTGGTCGATAGACTGAGTTATGTTATGTAAGATTTTGACTCTACATATTTATTTAACCCAGTCTCAAAAGGACTGGGTTTTTTGTTTTATATTGGTAAGTAGCTTAGACGGTAAAAGTATGTGTCTTATACACACAAGATAGTGGGATCGTTACCCACCTTACCAACAAAATTTGGCCATTGGTGAAGACGGCTATCATACCTGGTTTGCACCCAGGAGTCACGAGTTCGAAGCTCGAATCCCACTACCTGCTCAAAAAATAATATATAATGAATGACAATTTTTAAAAATAAAAAAGATGGTAAGATATACACTATTTATAAGAATAGTGATGGAACACTTACTGCATTTCCATCTGGTAAAGTTTTACACCAAAAAGATATATTGAAGAATTGTAATCTACAAGATTTTGTAGTATTCAAAATTGAACAAAATAAAATCGAAGGATTTATATAAAAAGAAAATTAATTATGAACGGAAAAGTAATAATAACAGGCGAGATAAAAGGAAGTAAAGGTAATTTTAGATATGTTGATACGAAAAAAAATACTCAAAGCAATTTTATAGATAAAATTATTAAAAGAGTCAAAAGAAAGATGAAGTTAAAAAAATAACTTCTATGATTTAATAAATAGAAAGAAAACAAAAAACAACCGAATGAAAAACATCTTATTAGTTCTATTTACTTTATTATCAATTATATCTTACTCTCAAACAATACTTTCTTGGAACATTCAAAATTTAGGAGAAACAAAATTTAAAAGAGATTCGGTTATTACTGGATTAACTACAGTTATTAAGTCTTCAAATGCTGATATTGTGGCTATTCAAGAAGTTATTACAGGCCCTTATGGTGATTCTTGTATAATCAAAATAGCAAAGATATTGGATTATAATTATACTATATCTGCTAGAACTACTGGAGAAGGAGCTGAAAGATATGCTTACTTATATAGAAAATCAATTACATTAAATTATTCTAAATTAGATGTCTCCTTACAAGATTCAATAAATAGAGAACCATTTGTTGCTTCATTTAAAATAAATAATAAGGATTTAATTATTAGAGAAGTTCATTTAGTTCCTACAAGTAAAACTCCTCAAAAAGAAGTTGAAGATTTATATCAATATAAGTCTGGTATAATTTGTGGTGATTTTAATCTTACATGTAAACATCTTATTTATATACCTATGTTAAAGTATTTTAATTCACCTCTTTGTGGAAAAGGAACATCTTTAAAAAGAGATGGATCTACCAGTGAGAATAACTATGACCACTTCTTTGTTGACAAGACGTATCAGATTTTAGAGAGTAAGGTATTTATTTATCCTTATAAGGGAAATAGAAATACACTTTCTGACCACTTACCAATATTGATAAAATTGAAACAATCTTAAGAAATAATCTAAAAGTTTTAACGAAAATATAAGTATCTATGACCCGAAATGGGAAGTTTTTTTACCAAAAACTATTGTAGTTTTAAAAGGCGAAGAAGAGGGTATCGATAGATTACCTTATAAAAAGGGAAATGTTATGTTGAATTCAGACATGATACAGATATCATATAGTTTAAATCAGTGGTCAGTTCCAGATACTTTTGAAATTGATATTTATTTAGTAAAAGACGATTCAGGTGAAGAACATCAAGATCAAACAACTATTGTTAAAGGAGGAACTTATGATTATGATAGAAGTCCAGGTAGTTACATTCATAATTTAAGATTAGATGTCGATATTACTTTTGGAGATATGATGGCGTCTGAATTTTCTATTACTAAAAATGGCATAAGTGTTATTCAAGGCACTAGTTATGGATCAAAGTATGATCCTACAAATACAATTTTTGCTATCGAAGATGAAAGTTTAAAAAAACTTGTAGATTTCTTTAATCGATTTAATATAGGAGTAAATTTATCTTTAGAAGATTTTAATTTTTTAAGAAATATTTAAAACAGAATGTCCATACAATGATATATATGTATAAAATTGTATAATTATATGGCAACAAAAGATAAAATGATTTCAATTAGAATTCCAGAAAAACTTCTTGAAGAGTATAAACAATTCTGTGATGAGAACTCTATGAACTTCTCTAAAAGGATTAGAAAATTTATGGAAAAAGATGTTGAAAATTGGAAACTACTAAAAGCCCAGAAAAATAAACCAGGAATTTAATATATATAATTGTAACAAAAAAAATATTTAATATGAAGTATGTTAGAAATTATCATTCTTTTATAAAAGAATCAAAAAGAGAAATAGATAAAAATGCACTTGTTGTGGAAAAACAAGTTCTTAATGAGTTTTCATCTGACTTTTGGGGTCTTTGTTTAAGATCATCAATTTTCACAAATGAAGAAAAAGTTTATATTGAAAATAAGTTGTCTAATAAAAAAGTATCTCTTATCAAAGAAGAGTGGGAATGGTTAGATAAAGCAATTGATATGGCAAAAGATAAAGGACAAAAAACTTTAAACTTTGTTTCAGATAAAATTAAAGCTATCAAAAATGGACTTAAAGACTTTGTTAGTTCTATGGTTGCTTTTGCTAAGAAGTTATTTACTGCTGGAATAGATAATGTTTTATACCAAGCTGCTAAGTTCAAACAAAAAATTACAGGAGATGGTAAAGTAAAAAAACAAATTGAGGAACTAGATCCTGTAAAGTCTAAAAATGAAATCGAAGATTTAAAGAAAACCTTTCAATTTTGGGCACCTGGTAAAACAGCAGCTGATGCTAAACCAACTGCTGACAAAGCGGCTGGTCAAATTGAGGCTAAACTAAAAACAGCAGAAGGTGAAGCTGTTTCATCAACTGAGAAAAATTTAACAGAAGCTGAAGAAGAAGCAAAGAATGAATCAGTATCAACAATTATCTATTCAACAGGTGATGATGTTTTAGAAAGTTTTTATAACCTTTCTTTAATAAAAGAAGCTGAAGAAGCTCCAGAAGGCGGAGAGGAAAAAACAACTGGTCAGAAATGTATTGATTGGATTTTAAAATTCATAGGTCAAGAGAAAATGGATCCAGATGCTAAGTCTGGTAAAAAATTATTTTGGTGGGGTAAGTTATTTTTAAAAGTATTATCAATTTGTCTTAGTCCTATTCTTAAAATTGTTGAACTTCTTGTTAAAGCTGGAGCGAACTTATCACTTAGAGCTGTTTCTTTGATTACAGGAGCTTTAGGTGGTTATCCTGATGGTGATGGTCCTTTTAAATTTGCTTTATTAGGTGGTCTTTGTGGTGGTATAATTGGTATGATATATGATTCAATAATGTTATTTGGTGGTAAAGCTGATGGGGCTGATACTATGGCTATGGTTAAAGCATGGTTAGCAAAAGCGATAAATGGATCATTAGAATTATTTCCATCTTATAAAACATTAAAATATATTATGGCTGGTTTTTGTGCTGGTATGACACTTTGGCATGTTATTGAAGAAATCAAACATTTAAGTCACGGAGAACACAAAGAAGGTGAAGAACATGGTGAAGAGGTCAAGCCAGGAACTCCTGCTAAGCCAGGTGAAAATCCTCCCGGTGCCAAACCAGCAGTTACATAAAAATTAAAAATTTTAAATAAAATTTGGTAGAATTAAAACTCATCTTACAATTGTAACATGACCGGTGATTAACTTCTTATCATCGTTATCAATCATATCTAACCTCATTATCCAAGAATATGTTCCATCCGGAACTAACATGCCGTTATATGTTCCATCCCATTTAGAATTGACATCATTGGATTCCCATATTAAACCTCCCCATCTGTTGTATATTGCTAATTGAAAATTATCAACAGATATACCACTTGTTAATATTGGACCCCACGTCTGATTAAACTCATTTCCATCTGGAGTAAACGAATTAGGAACCCAATAAATTAATGGATCACACTGAGTAACAACAATATTTAATAACTGTGGTGTTCCGGGACATCCTATATCATTATACCCAATTGCAACTAATTGAAATTCACCAGGTTCATCATAAGATATATCTACTGATAAACCTTGACTAATTAAACTTCCATTTAGAAACCATTCTACTGAACCATTAACATCAATTGTAGTTGAATATGTAAAAGTATTTGCATTCCCACAAATCTCAAATGTGTGTTGACTAAAAACATTTAGACTGATTAATAAGAACAAAGATAAAATTAGTTTCATATTCTATTTTAATTATGTTGTATTGGTGTTAATGTTGGTTGTGGAGAAACTCCGGTATTTGTAGTTGCTGTAAATGAACATCCACCATTGGTA
>Ga0181347_1000476_pt1 | contig 13232 bp, 20 predicted proteins | sample Su13VDMM110SN_FD_130102 | JGI IMG/M metagenome (GOLD analysis project Ga0181347, IMG submission 130102) | Freshwater viral communities from Lake Michigan, USA - Su13.VD.MM110.S.N | ecosystem: Environmental > Aquatic > Freshwater > Lake | place: USA: Michigan | collected 2013-07-16
ATACTGCTAAATCTCGTCGCTCATTTGGTACATTTGATCCAAATGATGGTAAGATATGGTTGTATGTTAAAAATAGAAATATGGCTGATATATTACGTACATTAGCACATGAGTTAGTTCATCGTAAACAAGATGAAGATGGACGTATTGATTATAATAGCGGCAATACAGGCTCAGAAATTGAGAATGAAGCAAATGCTCAAGCAGGTATATTATTAAGAAAATTCGGTAAAAACAACGAAAATATCTACGAAAATAAAAAATAGTTATGGCTGAATCTAAGCTTATAAAGGACTTTAAGGGGCGCGATGTGCAAAGAATGCGCAACATAATCACTAAAGACTATGGTGCCAAAACCTCTACTCAAATAGGATACACTAAATTACAATCCGACTATCAAGAAGGTGATGTTTGGGAAAATAGTGGTAAAGTATGGACCATTAAAAATGGCCTAAAACAAACCATTACTCGTTTTGACGAACTTAAACGATTAGTAGTAATGCCCCTATGTTGCCCTAAATGCAAATCACCAATGCAGGATACCCGTTTAAATCGCTTAATGTATTCTATTCATCAAATATGTTTTGATTGTGTTATTAAACACGAAACTAAACTAAAACTTACAGGTGAATACGAACAATATGAACGCAATATGATTAATCAAGGTGTAGCAGTTCATATTAAGGAAATGGAAGGTGTATTGTTAGAATTATTAATGGACCAACATGATGAATCTTTCGTTACAGAAGCTGGTGATATTGAAACCTGGAAAGGTAAAGGTATAGATATGAATAGAACTACACAGGAAATACAAGAATATATACAGAAGCTTAAGGATGCCATAAAAGTATAATATTTATTAGCAATAATTCACTAATATTTTCTTTAACCTAATATGGACAACAACAGTATATGGTCAGTATTGATCACGGCAATAACGGTTTTAGGTGGTACACAAGCTTTTCGTTATTATGAAAAAAGAGCCATGCATAGAGAAAGAGATGATGATTTTATTCGTCACGATTGCAAAGATCGTATTTCTAAATTAGAAGCATTATTAGATGCTTCCTCTAAAGAAAAAGATAGTTTACGCGATCTAGTATTAAAATTAACTTCTGAAGTAGCTGAGTTACGTATTAAAGTTGAGTTTTTAACTACAGAAAATAAAAAATTAACTAAATGATTAAGTTAATGGATATATTAAATGAAGCAGACCCTAAAAAAGGTACAGGTAAAAAGCCTAAAGGATCAAGCCGTCGTTTATATACTGATGAAAATCCAAACGATACAGTATCTATTAAGTTTAAAACTAAAGAAGATATAGTTGATACATTAAATAAAGATTCATTTAAATCTAAACCACACGCTCGTAAATCACAAATTATTAATTTAATTCATCAACGTGTTAGAGCAGCATATGGTAAAGCTAAAGATACTGAAGTAAAAGCAAGATTAAAACGTGCTTTAGACTATATTGAAAAACGTAAAGAGGCATCTAAAAAGAAAACTCAACAATTACAAAAAGAAACATCAGATCCACAATCAGGCAAGGCAGCGCCATATGGTTCAGGGTATGCTCCTGTAAAAATTAAAAAATTAGAAGAAGATACGCTTAATGAAAAATGCTGGCCTGGATATATTAAAAAAGGAATGAAAACAATGTTTGGAAAAAAATACCCTAATTGTGTAAAAAAATGATTAAATTAACAGATATATTAAAAGAAGTAAAAGAAACCTTTGAAACATTTGCTGGTACTAGACTAAAAGGTGCTGAAAAAATAGCTGATACTACTCAAGAGGCAGGTGGATTATCTTTATTAACGTATAAACACTATAAAGTTAAACTTCCATATTATAAAAAAGCAGCAGCTGGTAAACTAGATAAAGAAGCAGCTAAAAAAGAATTTAATAAAACTTTAAAAAGTATATCATTAGATATGTCTCAAAATGAATTTCAAATTGAAATGGGGCGTTTGGAGGTATTAGGTGAATTATTAATAGAAAATAAATAATATGTTAAACGAGAATATTCCTTATTTTAAATGTCTCGTAAAAGAATCTTACTTTACTAAAAACCCTAAAGATTCAAATAAATATCATAACGCTTATGTTTTTGGTATTCAATCTATAATGGGTAAAATTCTTACTTTTCATATCATGACTGATTATGGGATGTTAAGATCTAGAGTACCTTTATCAGAAATTTATTTACAAGAACCTAAAAAGACTTACCATTTTATTATAAACAATTATGGGATTGCTTTGATAATGACGTAGCAGTAGTAACTTATAGTTATTTAAAAGAAAAAAAATGTAAAGTTATATTAAGAGATAAGACTTATATTTGGGCTACATATCTATTCACAGTAGACTGGCAGAATAACCCATACTCAGATGAACCAACTGATTACAAATGTGGTCATGTTTTAGTAGCGGATGACGGTTATTTATTATGTATGCCAAATAATAGAATATATTGGAAGGATTCTAATTGGATAACTAAAGATTTTCCTATAGACCCTAAAAGCGTTAAAGTAGACACAGAATTATTAGCTGTAGAATCAGTAGCAGATAGATGGGTATCAGAAGATACAGATTCGTTTTATTACGATATTAAAGAAATTAAGCATGATTAAACTAACTGACATATTAACTGAAATATTAGCTGAAAAAAAGCTATGCCCTAAAGGTAGAGCTTATTATGATCGCCGTAGAGCTGCTGGTGAAAAACCATCTGCTTATTTATCTGGTCGTGCTGTTAAAGTATGTAAAGGATTAATGGAAGAAGATGATTTAGACATGCACGAATCATTACGTGATTGGTTTAAAAAAGAAGATTGGGTCCGTATTGATACAGCAGGTAATATAACTGGGCCGTGTGGTACAATGAAAAAAGGTAATAAAACAACTCGTTGTTTACCTCGCGCTAAAGCAAATAGTTTATCTAAAGCTGAACGCGCTGCTACATCAAAGAAAAAAGCAGCCTCTGATAAACAATTTGTACCTAATACTAAAAAAGCAAAAGTAAAATCTAGTAAATAACATGGTTAAATTATCTGAAATATTAAATGAAGCATTTTTTATAGGTGAAGGTAAAACTATTGAATGTAAAAAATGTGGATGGAAATGGGAATTAGAAGATGGTGGAAAAGATCCATACATTTGTCATAAATGTAACTATGATAATAGTTACTTTGATCTTGAAACCATAGATGAATACGACGTTGAAAATGCAGATGACGTAAAAGAATTTATTGAATTTATGGAGTCATATCAGCAAGAACTAAACGAAGCTGATTGTGATTGTTTACTTGAAGCCAAATACCAAGGCCGTACAGTACCTTTAGGTAAACCAATGCGTGGTGATAGTAAGAAATTTAAAGTATACGTTAAAAATCCTAAAACGGGTAAAGTTGTTAAAGTAAACTTTGGCCAAAAAGGAATGAATATTAAAAGGAATAATCCAGTACGCCGCAAAGCATATAGAGCAAGACATAACTGTCAAAATCCGGGTCCACGCACTAAAGCAAACTATTGGTCATGTCGTAAATGGTAAAATATAATTATGAGAGCAATAGATAAATTTATAATCCACGTAACACACAATTTGTTTTCTTTGAATGAATATTCTGAGGGCGAAATAAATCGTTTGATGGCTCAATTTAAAGATGAAGCTGACGATTTAAATATTCAAATTACGGATGCTCAATTAAAAGCATATATTGAACGTTTTGATTCTTTAAAAAACTCACCTAAAGTAACTGAAAAAGATTTACGTAAATATTCTTTATCTAAATTAATAAAATTAGTTACATCATCTAAAGGCGTAGTAGAACCAGAAGACGCTATTGATACTACACCAGATATTGTTTATAATGAAAATGGTTTAATTATATATAATGGTTCTAAAGAAAATAACTGTTTAACTTTCGGTGCTGGTGAAAAGTGGTGTATTGTTCGAGGATCATTTGGTAACTATCGTTATGATGATAATAGAAAGAACCCAACATTTTATTTAGTTAAAGATACAAATTTACCTGACAGCGATCGTAAGAGTTTCTTCGTTGTTGTTGTTGGTAAGGATGATACTTATAAAGCATCAGACAGATCAAATAACGACGTTGGTGGTAGAGGTACCGAATGGGAAAGATGGGAACCATTTAGCTTTGTTGAACAAAATTTTCCTTCAATTAGAGGATTACGCAACATATTTAAATATATTCCATTATCGTCTAGTGAAAAAATAAACCAAACATACAAAACCAACCCAGTAACAATTAGAGAATGGTCTAATTTTTTATATACCGTAAAAGAACAATATTTAGTTGTTAGAAAAGGTAAAGACTTATTTAAAGATATTACTAATGAGGAATTTGTAGAAAAATATTTACCTAAATATCCTCAAGTTGCTACATTTATTTCTACTAATGCCGGTATTATAAGCAGTAGAATATTAATATCATATTTAGATAAATTTTCAAATCAGGATGTTAAATCGATCATAGCAAATATGAGAGATACAATTGATTTAAGATATCTAAGCGCAGACAATATTCCGTTTGATGTTAAAAAACTATTAGTTAAATTTAATAAATGGGATCTTGATAATGATGAAAGATTATATGTTACTAAAGATGGTTCTACTATTGTTAAATTAATAGTAGGAGATAATATTAAAGTTAGTTTATATCAAGCTGATGATGATTTCCCTAACGTTAAATTAAATAAACGCACATCAAGATTCTTACTTGATTATACTGAATTAGATAAAATACCTTTTAAAAACCTAGTAAAACTAGTATCAGACGAAACTATTGATAAGGGAGTTATTGATAATGTTATTGAAAAAGCTAAAACCGATCCTGATTCTGCTATGATAATTAAGAATGTAGACGGTATTGACATTTTATTAGATTCAAATTCATTTGCTTCATATAAAATAGAAGGAGATAAAATAGCACAAATACCATTTAGTAGTGAAGAAGTACAGAAAATATTTGCTGGAATGGAAGATAATAAAGGCTTTCAAGAAAGCGCAATAAATTTACTATCAGAACCTAAAGATATATCTACTTCTGTAGATAAAGATGCATTACTATCTATTGTAAATGCAACTCCATATAGTGGTAGAATGAAAAATATTGGTGGAGAACCCGCAGTATTATTAACATCAAGCGAAGGTGATAATAATTTCTTTTGGGCTTCCGAAGATCCCAATCAAACCGCCCGTTATTCATATAGACCCATAGAGACCTTTGGAAGAAATGGTGATTGGAGAATATTTAATGCCTATGCTTCTGCAACAGTACCTTACTTTCAATCATATTTTGATTATTTAAGAAATGAAGGTAAATCTTTTAATGAAGACACATTATTACTTATATTAAAATCATCCACACCTTTCAATATTAAAAAAGAAGTTGTACGTCTTGAACCACCAATAGCTTCAACTAGTAGATATGTCCCTAAAATATATAATGATATAGCATATCTAGTTAATAGAACAAATCCTAGAGAAAGTTTTAAATTATCCGATACGGGTAAATTAGTAAAAGCTAATATATCTCCAGCTAACGCTACAACTGTATTAGGCGGAGCATTACCTGCAACACAAGCCGCTACGGCAGTGGGTAGAAGAGGTAGACCAGCAGGTCAACCTAATACACCACGTGTAGCTCAACCTGCAACAGCTGGTGATATTAATATTGCTGATACAATGGATGAAATAGGATTGGATGTAGCATTTTTACGTTTACCAAGAGCTGATCTTAGAAGATTAAATGTTACTAATGGTGTACGTGTTAATCCAAATGGTGATAGAGGTGCTGCTCGCCGTAATAATCAATTAGGAGCGGCAGGTCGTGTAGGTAGAGTAATAGCTGTAGGAGACAGTAAAATATATATAATTCGATTAGCTAACCAACAAGTAATAGCATCTATCAATGTACAACCAGGAAATAGAAACTATATATTGTTAGGTAATGCAAATGGAAATACAATGATCCCAATAAATTCACCATCCGAATTAATGTCAGCATTGCAAAATAACAATTTGGCAGAAGTCCGTTCGTATATTGTACGTGAATATGTAACTCAGAACCCACGTCATTTAGACGAGGTACGTAGTATGATACAACAGCACATTAATGAAACCAAAAATATTTAATATTTATACATATAAAACAAACTATAAACATGAATCAATCAGCAATACGTCTATTTGTACGTAGCCTTATAACCGAAGCAAAAGAAGAAAAAGCCGCTAAATTACCAAAAAGTTCTGGTAAATTAATGGATCTTAAAAAAGAATTAGCTGCTCTAGAGCAAATGAAAGAAGAAATTCAAACTGCTAAATTCGCTGAAAAAACAGCCTCAACTGAAGTTGAATTCGCTAATTTATCTAAATTCGCTAAAGAATTAGATAAAATTAAAGCTGGTGGTGTTGCATTAGAAGCAAGCATCGACGCTAAAATTGAAGAACTTAAAGGTAAAATTGAAACTCAAAAGAATAAGATCAAAGAAATGATCGGTATGACTCCAGCTCCAGGTCAAGAACCAATGGTAGATGAGAAGAAAGAAAAACCAGCAATGGATGCTACTAAAAAAGCTAAAGCAGGTAACGATAAGCCTAAAGTAGCTAAAAAAAAAGCTGAACTAAAAGAAGGACAGGTTATAGTCATTAAGAAGGATTTTACATTAGATGGTAAAGACTTTAAAAAAGGACAGAGAGTATCTTCACAACCAGATTTTGATACAATTGAAGATGCCGGAAAAGCAGGTAAAATAAAACAAGGCGAGCATTTTTCAATAGGTATAGGTGGTGGAGCACTAAGAGAAGAATCACATACTAATAAAACATATAGTGGTATGGGACAAAATCGAGGCGATAGTGGATCTTCACTTGAATTTAAAGTAATTAAAAATGAGGATGAATCTATTGAAATTGATTATACAATTACCCCTAATTCTAAGAATAGACAAAGTGGTGCTGGTTCTAAAAGCCCTCGTGAAAAACAATCTGGAACTACAAAGATTATGAAACGTGATATTAAAAATGGTAACATCACAGTAAAAGGTGATAGTTATTCTATAGGTAAAAATTTCTTAGATCAACTTTAAAATAATACAATGATTAAATTATCCGAATTATTAGACAAAGTAGGTCAGGAAGATGCCGATATCAACAATGATGGTAAGACAGATAAAACAGATAAATATCTTGCTAACCGTCGTAAAGCAATAGCGGCTAATATAGATGAAACTCATTTAAATTGGCCTCCAACACAAGATCACGAAGCTACAATGGCTAAAGGTGAATTAAGAGATATGATTGAAAATGCAATTACTATCTATAAATTAATAGAACCTAATCAACAAATACCAGGTTGGGTATCAGCATACATTACATTAGCTTCAGACTACATAGATAGTGTAGCTGGATATTTAGTTGAAGAAGAAGCTACTATAGGACAAGAAATATAATGAATAAACAATTATTACTAGAAAAATATATTAAAGTTGCTGTTAAGAAAGCTTTAAAAGAGCAAGAAGTAGCAACACAAAAAGCCGAGAAAGCAATGTACCTAGTATACCGCTTTCCCGGACTTAAGAAAGTAATGGAGGACTTAATGTCACCAGCTTTTGGTAGTTACGTTAACGCAATCAACATCATCGCTCCTAAACCAACAACATTCAAAGTTGATTTGGTTAATGGACAAGACTTTACAATTAAATATCTTGGTAAAAGCCAATTTAGTATTAAGGTAGCAGGTAAACAATACAATCCTATAAATTTAGGTGAATTAGAGCGTGCATCACAATCAGTAGCTGATTTGTTAGAATTAAATTACGCACCAGCGGAAGGTAAAGAACAAACAGGAGCTGAACCAGTAGCACCAGGTACATCAGCAGCTGAATTAGGTCCTGACTTAACAGCAGCAAACAATGAACCAACACCACCAGAAGCGGCACCCGCAGAAGAAGAAACTCCACCAGCAGAAGCATAATATGACAGTTATAGATAAAATATTAAGTGAATGGTCTTATCGCTGTAGCGATGGGATTGTAGATATGAATAATCCTGATAAAGTGGTAATATTAGAGGAAATAATGGGTTTTAGTTTATTAAGTGAAGCCCTAAACCCAAAAGCAACTTCCCAATCTATTGATAATATTATAAATTCAGAATTAGGTAAAAAACACAATTTTAAAAAACAATCTATTATTTACCGTTTAGGAAATTTAGATAAAATATCAAAAGATCAATTTATAGATATAATAAATAGTATTTATAATAATCCAAAAATTAAAATTTATCCTCCCTTAACACCACCAAATCCTTCTTCTAAGTTTAATATGTTTGAATTTGAAACTCCAAATGGCGTTGCAAATATAATATTATCTGGAGGAGCTAATGAAGGAGAAAAATATGAACAAAATTTTCTAGGCTTATTAAAATCAACAGCTGGTACCCCATTAGAAGATATAGATAATGAAGATATTAAAAATTTATTCATCACAATTAAAAAAGATCCATCAAAATTAACTCCAGATGATATTACATTTGCTGGAGCTTCTGAAACAAAACGTTCATTATCTTTTGAAGGACCCCAAAACATAGGTAATAAAATAGCAGATATTATAATATCACCTAATACTTATCTATCAGTTAAAAATAAAGATGGTTCCGGTTTATATAGTGGGGGTAATATTCCCTTTATAATGACCGATAAAGAAGGTAATGCTACATATAATGTTTCTAAATTAGATGATAATTTAATTATAAAAGAACTATTTAGTGATTTAAATATAGATCCTAAAAAAATAGTACAGGGTATCAATAATTATATTAATGATATTGATGATAATTCAAATTCATATGAAATATTAAGTGGAATTAATATTCCTAAATTAAAAAAACTTTTATCATCCGCTTACGGATTTGGATATTATTATATTAGAGAAAAAGATAAAAGATTATTTATATACCCTATATTAACAATAGAAGATGCTTATGGATTAGTAGGGGATATTAAGGAAGTAAAAATAAAATATGCTAATAGTGAAACTAAAAGTACAGTTATTAAAATAAGTGTAGAGAGTGAAATATTAGGACCCTTAGATTATACAATTCAAATTAGAAATACCCAAGGAAAAGTACTACCTGTATCATTACAAATAAAATTATCAAAATAAAATAATACAATTTAACCCATCAGACAAAATCACAGTAGACGTACCATTATTCATACGCCTATTAGAATACGCTCGCGAAAACGCTAAAACCGATATGGATTTACATAGCGTAGCTGAAAAAGCAATAGCAGCAAGCGAAACGGGTAAAACATTAACTATGACTGATTACGATGGTTTAGTAGCAGGTAATAGTGAAGATCAACAAATGGACGAAGTAAAAAGAATGATTAAGTTAGCAAACATAAAAACATTTTTTCAATAATATATATATTTATACACATGAAAACACATATACACATGAAAACACAACTAAACGAAATTAAAAGAATGCAGCAATTAGCTGGTATCTTAAAAGAAAATGAAAATATAGGATTTGACAGTGAAGATAATGAAGAAGATGATGATTGGGACGTTAATCAAGATTGGAATAAATTAAAACTTATAGGTACTGAAGAAGACCACCAAGGAACATGGGTTATATTTTTAGATCCTGAAGATCCGTATGCTGAAGAAGAAGGATATAGCTTTGCAGTAGAAAAAAGACAAATAGAACAAGTAAAAAATGGAGAAAATAATGGAGTAGAAGATGGAAGTAGTATTTCTCATTATATGAGTAAACAAGACGCTGAAAATATTCTATCTAAAATATAACATATATATATTTATATACATGAAAATACAACTAAATGAAATTAAAAGAATGCAGCAATTGGCTGGTATTGATGAAAATCAATTAAATGAAAAATTAGCAAAAGAAGAAAAAATTGCTATATTTAATAAAATAGCTCAAACAATGGAAGAATTTCGTAAAATTTCTAAAAATATTATACCTAAATCTATTGGGCGTTTTGAAAGTGATAGAAAGGATTATTTTCTTTCACTAATGCTTCAAATTAAAGAAGAGGCTAATGGATTTATAAATAAAATTAATAGTCAAACTGAATTAAATGAAAATGTTTCTAATGATGTTGAAAAATACTTAAAATATCATTTTGAAGTATACTTAGAAGGAGGAGATACATTTGAAGAAGAGCCAGGAAAAACTCATACATTTACAATGGAAAATGATGACTTTGGAAATCCTGAGTATTATGATGATGCAGATATATTTAAAAAAGCAATAGAACAATTAAAAATTTCTCCATTTATTCTTGACTATTCTGAAGAAGGATATGGTAATATTACTTTTAAAAGTGACGGAACAAATATAATGATTTCATTTGTTGTTCCTCCTGATGTAGAGTACTAAACATATAGACTAGATTCATTGCCTAGTCGCATCGAAACAAAATAATTGAAGTAGTGGCTCATCTTAATTGATGGGCCTTCCCTCATTTGAAAAGGCAAAATAAAAATATTACATTTACACTATGAAAAGAGCATTCCAAAATTCACAAAACATTCAGCACATGCTGAATACAGCTAAGAACCAATCAACAATAATTAGAACTCCTATAACCCAGCCAGAGCCAGTATCTGAACCAACTAAACAATATAAAAAAATTGTTATTGTTGGGGCAGGTGTGGCCAGTATTAATGCTGCTACTAAATTAGTAGACAACGGCTATCCAGGTGAGTATATAACCATTATAGACAAAGGCAACGATCCAATCAATCGTTTACCTGAAGAGGTAATGACAGGTATGCTAGGAGCAGGAGGGTGGAGCGATGGTAAATTAGTAGTATCAACAGTACAAGGTGGACAACTATCTAAATATTGTGGTGAAGAAAAAGCTACATCATTAATGAATGAAGTAGTAGCTAATTTTACTCGTTTTCACCCTAAACCAGAAGATATTTCATGTTCTGATCCTAAAACAGAACCTGACTTTATTAAACCGTATTTCGATTTACGTATGTCGCTTGTATGGCATATTGGTTCAAACTATTTACATGAGATTGCTAAAAATTGGTATGCATATTTAATTAATAAAGGTGTTAAGTTTATATGGAATACTGAAATTACTCATATTGATTTTGAAGTACAAGTTATAAATGCTGATAAACAAGATCTTGTAATGGGGTATGATGAGCTTATTTTTGCTGTAGGTAAATCAGGTATTGATTTTGCCCAAGCATTAGCAGATAGATATGAATTACCAACCGAAGCTAAAGCAGTACAAATTGGTGTTCGATTTGAAGCACCACAAAAATACTTCCAGAAATTGATTGATGTATCTTATGATTTTAAATTATATCAAGCTAAAGATAATGTTTCAATTCGCTCATTCTGTACTAACAATAATGCGGCTTATGTAGCAGTAGAAGAAACATATGGTAATATTAGCTATAATGGTCACGCTAAAAAGGGTGAGGAATTTAGAAATGATATGACTAATTTTGGCATATTAATGGAAATTAAGGGTATTGAAGATCCATTTAAGTGGAGTAGAGATGTAGTACAAAAATGTCAGGGAGGACAATCATCAAAAGGACCAACAGGTATATTTTATTCTCCTAATAAAGATAAGATGGTAAGTAAAACATCTGAAAATGAATGGGTAATGGCACTTAAAGTAGATTCTTTGGATATTTTTAAAGATGCTATGGGTGAATATGCTGAATATATTATCAACTTTATCGCTGATATGAATAAAGTATTTAAATTTAAAAATGATTGGGGAATGTATATACCGGAAGTAAAGTATTTGAGTCCTGAACCACTAGTAAATTATACAGACTTATCATTAAACGAATATCCAAATGTACACTTTGTAGGTGATGCATTAAGCGCTAGAGGTATTACAGTATCAGGAGCACATGGGTTATATGTTGCAGAAAATCTTTTAACAAAATAAAACACAATAAATGGAAACAAGACGCCTTAAGGCAAAAGATGGAACTATAGCTTATTATGTAAATATAGGAGGAATAAATAAAATGCATAACTGGGATTCAGTAGCTTTCCTACCACAAGGTAATAAACGTAAAGCCGAATATTATTTATTTGGTATTAAACATTCTAAAATAGAGTGGGAAGAAAAGAAAAAAGATGTCCATGGTCAACCATGGCACAAAACTTCTGCTGGTAAAGCATCAGGCGCAAGAGCATAAAATATAGGAGCTGCAAGGCTCCTATTTTACATTTATCTAAATAAAAGTTATGGAAGAAAGAAGAGGTAGACCAGCAGAAATAGCACCACAGGAATCACCACGCAAATATACTAAAATATATGATCGTGAAGATACAACTGAAACATGGGTGTATGATTTAGATAAACATCCTAATGGACCAATATCAGTTGACATTAAGTATAAAAATGGAGCTGATAAAAATTGGGCTAAAATGCAGAAGGAACAAAAACGGTATGCAAGTAGTATGCGTAAAATAAATAAAGCACAAGCACTTAAAACAAATAAATAGTTATGAAAAAAGAATATATTCCATACGAACAAGCATTTGAACTTAGACAATTAGGTTATGATGACGAGTGTACTATGTATTACGCTCCAGGACACCCAGAAGGATATTACTTAGTAGACGCAACTCCTCTAAGCAATAGTCATTGGATGTTTACAGCTGATGATAATAAACGTAGAGAGACAATGTGTGCAGCACCACTTTACCAACAAGCATTTAGATGGTTTAGAGAGAAGTATGGCTTATATGCTGAAATTTTTGTTGATGATAATAAAACCTTTGGATTTTATATAACTTCTTTTATAGAAGAAGGTAGATTGGATAAACCAATCACAAGACAATTTAACACATATGATGAAGCGGAGTTAGGTTGTGTTAAACAATTAATTGAAATAATAGATAGAAAAGACGAAGCATATCAATAAAAATAAATAAATAATGAAGATTGGATTAACAGGAACAATTAGTGTTGGTAAAACTACTTTAGTAAATGCACTAAAAGAATTAGAGCAATTTAAGGATTATGAAATAGCAGTAGAACGTAGCAAATATTTACGTGATCAAGGTATTACATTAAATACAGACTCTACATTAAAAGGTCAATTAACATTCGCTGCTGAACGTAGTATTGAATTGATGAAGGAAAATATTATTACTGATAGAACAGTATATGATG
>Ga0181347_1000479_pt1 | contig 13198 bp, 16 predicted proteins | sample Su13VDMM110SN_FD_130102 | JGI IMG/M metagenome (GOLD analysis project Ga0181347, IMG submission 130102) | Freshwater viral communities from Lake Michigan, USA - Su13.VD.MM110.S.N | ecosystem: Environmental > Aquatic > Freshwater > Lake | place: USA: Michigan | collected 2013-07-16
AGGGCAAACGCCAAATATCTACACATCAACTCAGCTTGGCGCAGACTCAAGGGGCGACATGAGGCTGGTAGGCATTATTAAGTCAGGAAAGATGCCACAGGATCTAGCCTGGCTGTTCAAGTAGCTGCCTAGAATAGGCACACGGAGTGGTAATGGCCAAAGATCCAAGTCCTAATCTTTTCACGAGGCTTCGCACGCTCTTTAGAAGCGGTCCCGTAATCAAGCGAACAGTTCGCGACTTTAAGGCCAAGACTGGCCCAGGTCAAACACTCTCCGCCTACGAGATGTTCCGAAAGAATCACAGCTCTGTCTACAGCAGCGCTATGAGTGCCTACGGAACGTATGACAGGCTCGCAAGATACAGCGACTTCGCTGAGATGGACTACTACCCAGAGATCAACAGTGCGCTTGACATCTACTCTGAAGAGGTTGCATCTCCGGGTGTAGACGGGCAGATCCTCTCTGTGTACTCAGAGAACAAGGACATTGAGCGCCTACTCAGCGAGCTCTTCTTTGACACGCTCAACGTGAACTTCAATCTTACTGCCTGGGTCAGAAACCTCTGCAAGTACGGAGACTTCTGCCTCTTCAACGACGTTCATCCTGGAAATGGTGTTCTCAATGTGATTCCAATTCCCGTGAACGAGATTGAGCGAGAGGAGAACTTTGACCCCAAGGACCCGATGGCCGTAAGGTACAGGTGGGTCACGCAGGGAAATACGCCCCTCGAGAACTGGCAGGTCACGCACTTTAGACTGCTTGGCAACGACGCATTTCTGCCGTATGGATCATCAGTTCTTGAGGGCGCAAGGCGCGTCTGGCGACAGCTGGTCCTCGCTGAGGATGCGATGCTTGTCTATAGAGTAGTCAGGTCTCCTGATCGCCGAGTCTTCTACATTGATGTTGGGAACGTCCCACCCGAGGAGATCCCGATGTACATGGAGCAGGCACAGGCCGCTCTCAAGAAAAGCCAGGTTGTGGACAAGAACACGGGTCGCGTTGACATGCGATACAATCCGATGAGCGTTGATGAGGACTACTTCATCCCAGTCCGCGGCGGTGAGTCAGGCACCAAGATCGACACTCTGTCGGGCGGCACCAACGCAGCCGCGATTGAGGACGTTCAGTACATCCAGAAGAAGCTCTTTGCTGCACTTAAGATTCCAAAGGCGTATCTCGGATACGACGAGTCAATTGGATCAAAGGCAACGCTCAGCCAGGAGGACATACGGTTCTCCAGGACAATTTCGAGGATTCAGCGCACTGTAATCGCTGAGATGAACAAGCTTGCGATTATCCATCTCTACTCCAACGGATTTGATGGAGACGATCTTCTTGACTTTACTCTGCAACTTCCAAATCCCTCGACAATCGCACAGCAGCAGAAGCTTGAGCTCTACGGCACTAGGTTCGATATTGTCTCAAAAGCGCCTGAAGGCTACTTCGATAAGCGCTGGCTGAGGAAGAACCTTCTTGGATTGACTGACGAGGCGATCGAGGAAATTGAAGAGGGCAGAATTAGCGACAAGCTTCGCGAGCTTGAGCTAGAAAAGGTGCAGGCTGAGTCGGAGGGTGGCGGGATGGCCGCAGAGCCGACAGAAATGACAGGCGGAGAGATAGGCGCCGGTCCACCCGCGGGAGGAGGTCCGACGCCTGAGGAGATTCCCACAACAGTTGACACGGGAGGGGCACCTGCGGCGCCTGCCGTCGCGAGCGCTGGGGCAGGCGCAGGCGCAGGTGGAGCGGGACCGCCGGCAGGCGGACCAGCAGCGCCGCTAGATGAGATCCAGTTTGACTACATGAAAATAGAAGATGAGGATTCGCCTCTGCGGGCGCAGAGGATGATCGACAGAAGCGTGAGAAAGCTTGAAGGCCTGCCGGTAGTGCTCAGCGAGGCTAGAAAGGCTCGCGCAAAGAAGCCGAGTGAGAGCAAGGAAGAGTATGACTTCTGGCAGCAGTACAACGCTAGAAGAAGAAAGCCAGGCGGAAATCTTCGCTCAAGTGTCGATCACAATGCGCTCACTAAGCACGACAAGGGAGACGAGAGAGATTCCATCACGCATCCCTACGGCGAGAAGAAGGATTATTCGCCCAGCCTTAAAGATCTGGCTCCCACGATTGACGAGAGCGCTCAGAGAGACATAGAAGAAGTTGTCAATGGCTACACAGCTTCAATGACAAATGACATCAACTCTGCACTTCGCTCACTTCGGGCGGGCCTACCTAAGACTAGAGAGGACAAGGAGTAGATGTCTGCGCGTCCACACAACAAGAAGCGCAACACAGGCGTCATCTATGAGCAGCTCCTCAAGAATGTCTCAAAGTTTCTCGTCGAGGGTGACAGGAAGCAGGCGCAAGTCTGCCTGAACATCCTCGAGCGTCACTTCAGGCACGGCACAGAGCTTTACAGAGAGTTTCGCCTCTTTAATGCCCTTGCCAATTGCGAGATCAGCGCCTCTCCTGTGGCGGCTGTGATCATGACAGAGGCAAAAGAAGCAGCTAGAAAAGCAAATCGCGGCACTCTCGAGCGAGAGAAGGGCTACCTGATTTCTGAGATCAATAGAAAGCTCGGACAAGACTTCTATGACACTCATTTTGATCGGTATCGCGATTATGCAACAATTCAGGTTCTTCTGAACAGCTGGCGAAGTCCTAGCCCAGACCTTGGCGTTCTATTTGACTACGAGAAGAAGCTTGTTGAGTCAATGCTTGGCCTGAAGCAATCACAGGCGCCCGACGATGATGTGAGGCACTACGACATTAACACGCTTGTTGTCAACATAATGACAGAGAAGCTGAACGCGAAGTTCGCTTCCTCGCTAACGGACCAGCAGCGTCATGTGATTCGAGAGTACGTCTTCTCTCCGCCCGGGTCTGATCAGACCAAGCTTAAGACCATTATGTCTGAGATCAAGCGAGATGCTATGCGAGATCTCGATGACTACCTTGAGCGAGAGACCAATGAGTATGTTGTCTCTCGAGCGGGCGACGTTAGGCGCATTCTTGAGACGCTTGATCATGGCGTCATCGACGACGATGAGATTGTCAAGTTCTTGACTGCCTCTAAGCTGAGTCAGGAAATAAAGGAAGGTGACGTATGAGCGGAGACAAGCGCCTTCTCACAGAGTGGACTCCCTTCGAGTACACGCCAATGCTCGTGGAGCAGTCCAGGTCTGAGAATGGCGGAAAGATCATAATGAAGGGAATCCTCCAGAAGGCGAATACTCTGGATCAGAATGGCAGAATCTATCCGCTTAACATTCTCACAAGAGAGATCCAGAACTACCAGAAGTTCATTCGTGAGAACAGAGCGCTTGGAGAGTGCGATCACCCAGCAGCCTCTGTGGTTGAGCTTAAAAATGCCTCTCATATTGTGCGCTCTGCTCGCATGGATGGCGGCACAGTCTACGGCGCAGTTGAGCTTCTGAATACGCCGTCAGGCAAGATCCTGCAGAGCCTCGTAGAGTCCGGAGTTACCCTGGGCATATCATCACGCGGCGTGGGATCAACAAGAAAGCAGGGAGAGCACGACGTCGTTCAGGACGACTTTCAGCTCATTTGCTTTGACTTTGTGAGTGAGCCTTCCACACCCGGCGCTTTTATGATGCGTGAGGGAAAAATTGTTGAGGCTGATCTAAGGCGTGTCTTTAACAGATCAGATCGCGTCAATAGGATCTTCAATGACATCCTAGAGTGGGAGAGAAGATGACACGTGAAGATCTTAAGCAGCTAATCAGAGAGTGCCTTGTTGAGATAGTCACAGAGGGCGCAAAGACAGAGACTACTCGCGTCAGGATGCGAGAGTCAGCTGCAAAAGTTGTTCCGCAGGAACCTCCGAGACGCAGAACTATTGGCGGTATGAGCCTCGACAGGCCTGCTATGCCCCAAGGTTCTCCTCGTCAGGAGACAAGGCAGCTCCAAACAGAGGCAGTCGCGAGAGCTACAAGCCGCATAACGAGCGACCCAGTGCTTGCCTCAATATTTGCTGACACTGCCGCTACGACGCTGCAGACTCAGACGCAGGCTGAGAAGATGGGAACTGCCTCTGTCACAGACCCATTCGCCGCTGTCGCATCTCAGCGTGATATGAAGGAGCTCTTTGGTGAGTCTGCTCAAAATTGGGCCGCGCTAGCTTTCTCTGGCACAGCGACTCGCTAAAGATCGAAATTGACGATATTTACCGTCGGAGGCACAATCCCATGGCAAATGTCGTCAATCTCACAGCAGGCATCCTTCGTCGCATTATTCAGGAGGAGCGCGAGAATCTCATACACGAGGGCAAGCGCAAGAAGGCAGGAAAGGGCGCACCTGAGCTCAAGAAGCACAGCAACACTCCCCCAGAGCCTAAGGTCCCGGGCGGCAAGAAGTCTGCACACGGCAAGCAGGCAGACGCCGACAAGAAGAAGAGAATGAAGGCGCTCTCGCTTGAGGCTACTGAGGTGGACGCTGATGCTATGGCTGAGACCATCGCCAAGCACGTCACACACCTCAAGGAGGTGAAGAGCATTGAGCGTCGCCTCCGCACTCAGCTTCGTCTCGTTCTCGAGAAGAAGAACGATATCGAGCACGACCTCGCGGATCTTCTCTGATCCAATAGGTACATCGTAGAGGATCCACTCATGGCATCGCACAGACAGGCAACAGTTGTGGCTTTTGGACCTGCCGGCACGGGCGGCATGGGCCATCGAACAGATGCCAACCTGAAGGCGGCCTTTAAGTACTCACCCCTCTACAATGAGTACTCTGAGGCCACCGTCCTCAACGCAGGCATTTCGTCTCTCAACGGCGACGGTGGGCCAGGAGACGCCATACCGAACATCGGTGTAGCTAGCGGTGTTGTTAATGATGGTGGACACACGTTCGGCTCATACAGCCTGAACTATGACAATGCGGGTGGGCCGCCAGACCAGAGCGCAGTCGCCACAGGCGGCGGCGGTCTTCCTGCGTCTGGCTACATTCCCAACCTGTCCTCCACAGTGCCGGGAGACATCTCACCCTCACAGCAGCCAGTGTACGCTGGCACTCTTCCCACCGCCGGCACAGAGTATGGTGTTGGCCTCGGAGGCCTCGCGAAGCCTGTTGATACCACACCAAACGTCGCGTCCCAAAAGATAGGCTCCTACATCAAGGGCAGATCCTACGCGGGATCGGGCGGCTGATGCACCTCAGAGAGTTCTTCGCAGGTGCGCTTCCGCCTAAAGACGCGGGTCCGGGCGGAAACGCCGGGAAGCCTCTGGGCGGAGGTATGTCGTGGAAGACACAGCAGGCGTGGCCGTACACCGAGCCAGCATCTGAGACCTCCGAGGAGCACGAGATGGAGGACCGCCTTGCCGCAAGATTTGCAGTCAAGGTGGGCTCTGTAGTTCCCAGAAGAGACATGGGTCAATCGAGAGTCGACGCGGGAAATTTTCTTGGACAGTCTGGCACCTTTAACGGTCTTGCTGAGTGGGCAGGAACAGGACACGTTGCTGGCTCCAGCGTTGGCTTCATGCCAAACAGCATTGTTCCTCTCGTTCACTTCAATCGCATGACAAACAGAACGCAGGATCTAAACGCACCCGCGCAGATCCCCAACATAACCTCCGGACCCGGCGTAAAGAATCGAACAGGAACTATCTACGGCACAAGTCATCCGTCTGTTATCGCAGGAAGCGAGGACTTCTCCTACATACCGGGACGCGGTGATATTTTGCCAGATCGCGATGAGAGGGGATTCGTGCGTGCCCAGAGGCGTTTTCGCGACCTTCAAAGAAGAAAATACGGCTGGGAGACTACGTCCGGCGGTATGCCAGTTCTTGTAGGAGAGCAGAAATAGACATGCTTAAGAAAATCCGCGTTGTCGCGATATTTACGAGTCGAGGCACTGATCGATGACTAGCAGCTTGTTCCAAGAAGCGCTTGCAGACGCAAAGCAGCTCAAGGAAGTCGCTGAGCAGAACGCGAAGAACGCAATCATTGACGCTGTCACGCCAAAGATTCGCAAGTTCATCGAGGATCAGCTGCTTGAGGGCGCATCTCGCAAAGCAAACGCTGAGCTTGAGGAGGACTTCAGTGATGAGGACATTGACCTCACACAGGATGGCAATGATTCGGTGGACGCCGCGGGAACTCAAAATGATCTTGCGGAGCGCGTCAGTCTGATGCGAGCCATGAGCAAGATAGCGGAGAGCCTCTCACCCGAGGAGAGTGCCTCTCTCATCCCAATTGTTGAGAAGATGAGGTCCACAGTTTCAAAGTCTGGTTCCGCTGGAATTCCCCGTGCGGCACCGTCTGACGTGAGATCTACTCACATCGTCAAGGAGAACGCTGCAATGCAGAGCAAGAACAAGATGTACGAGGTTGATCTCGACGAGCTCATGTCGGACGAGATGACACCCGGTGACGAGGGCATGCACATGGGCGACGACGGCATGCACATGGGCGACGAGGGTGTCGCTGAGGACGAGCTCGCTGATCTCTATGAGTCGCTCTCTGCGCTTCTTGAGGCTGACGATGATGATGGCGATGCCCCCATCGAGCCTGAGGGAGACGAGGATGAAATGGAGGACGACGACGAGGGCGACGCAGGCGGTCAGGTTGACACCGACGATGACTCAATAGGCGAGGACCACGGTGCAATCAAGGCCGAGCTTGATGACCTCAAGGGCATGCTCCAGCAGATCCTCGACGGTATGAAAGGCGGCGCCGGAATGGGCGCTCCTGAGATGCAAGATGCGCCCGAGGCTGCACCAGGCATGCCACCGGGAGCCTCATCCGGTCCTGCACCCACTCCTTCCGAGACCGTTTACCGCGTCGATGAGAGCTCTCTTATGAGAGAGCTTCGTCGTCTTCGCGAGGGCGTCACAGGTTTTGACAGCCCTGCCAAGAAGATCAAGCGCGCTCTCCCTGAGGCTGCGGCCGAGGAGAACGAGGGCGAGGATTACCTCGACGAGGATATGGGCGACCTCGAGGGCGAGCCCGCCGACGAGGGTAAAGTTAAGGGCGGTAAGATGTCCGCACACACCGCGGGCCACGGCCCAGGTAGAGCTGTACCCTATACGGAGGCAGCCAAGACAAAGGTCATGAAGGAAAATCGTGACCTCAAGGTCAGCTTAGTGAAGCACGCTGAGGCCATTGACAGCCTCCGCGGGCAGCTCACCGAGATGAACCTGTTTAATGCTAAGCTTCTGTACGTGAATAGGCTCCTTCAGGATCGCGAGCTCTCCGACGCGCAGCGCCGGAACATCATTGAGTCTCTCGATCGCGCCCGGAGCCTACGTGAGGTGAAGCTGCTGTTCAAGGGCCTGACTGAGTCGCTCAGCCGCAAGCAGGGTGTCAAGCGCAGGCCTGAGCTGGTCAGAGAGTCAGTTGGAAGCAGGGCTATCAGCCCCACATCTCGTGCCCTCTCGACCTCAGGCGTCCGCCTGAACGAGGCGGTCGAGGTTCATCGCTGGGCTGTCCTTGCTGGCATCGGCTCAAAGTCGTAATCACCCCGTCAATCAAACATCAGGAGAATCATCATGAGCAGGTCTTTCTCGCTTGAGCAGCTCTCAGAGGGCATCAAGCAGCGTCATCTCGGTACAGTCAACAAGCGTCTCACTGAGAAGTGGAACCGCACTGGTCTTCTTCGCGGCCTCGAGGGCCAGCGCCGTGAGAACATGGCGTCCCTCCTCGAGAACCAGGCTGCCCAGCTCCTTCGTGAGGCAAGCAGCATCGGTGACGGCGGCGGAAGCAGCAACTCTTCGGGCGACCTCCGCGGCTTCACCAACATCGCGTTCCCCATCGTTCGTCGTGTCTTCGGCGGCCTCGTGGCCAACGAGATCGTGTCGATCCAGCCGATGAGCCTCCCCTCGGGGCTTCTCTTCTACCTGGACTACACCTACGGCAGCAGCGTGGGCGGCGACGGTGGCACGACAGCCTCGGTCTACACCGCTGGCCAGTCGATCTACAACAACCCCACAGGCAAGGGCATCCAGAGCGGCTCTCTCGCAGTTGGCGGCCAGTACGACCTCGTCGGCACCTCCTTCACGAAGGTCCACACGACGTCCACTGTCACAGTTCTCGCCCGAGGCGCCTTCGCGGGAACCAATGTCATCACGGACAACGTCCTCGCGCATGCCACCGGCTCTGACGGCAGGTTCCTCCAGTTCGACCCACAGATCACTTCCCTCATTGAGGAGGATGCTGGCACGAACGGCGCGCTCGACGCGAACGGTCGCTTCCAGTTCCTCGTCCTGAAGGCCTCCGATCTCAGCGCGTTCGACTCCACCAACGTGAAGTCGCTCGCCGTCTTCTCGACCCAGGCAGGCGTCGCGGCCTTCGGCCTTCGCGCTCTTCCCGAGTCGATCCAGGGCGGCACCGGTGTCATCAACGTTCGTCGCCTCAACCAGCTCGGCATCTTCAGCGGCGGCGTGTTCACACCCGATCCGCTCGTTGACCCGACGCTGGCCACCGCTGCGGTCCTCACCGTTGTGACAGGCGCCTACGGCATCGCCGCCAATACCGCCAAGACCGCGAACGCGATCACCGCCTCCTACGCCAAGGCCGACTCCTTCAGCGCTAACGCGACTGACGGCTCGTCCCTCACGGTGCCGGTGTTCGAGTCCGACTTCAGCACTGGCACGCCCTCGCCGACCATCCCCGAGATCGACATCAAGATCGAGAGCATCGCTGTGACCGCCACCACGCGCAAGCTGCGCGCCAAGTGGTCGCCGGAGCTCGCGCAGGACCTGAACGCCTACCACAGCCTCGACGCTGAGGTGGAGCTCACTCAGATCCTCTCCGAGCAGATCGCCCTCGAGATCGACCGTGAGATCCTCAACGACCTGCTCACGCAGGCCAAGGGCGCGAACTTCTTCTGGTCGCGCGCCCCCGGCAAGTTCGTCAACAAGACGACGGGCCTCGAGGTCACACGCAGCTCCACTCTCCACACCGGCCCCGCCTTCACCGGCACGGTCCGCGAGTGGTACGAGACCCTCATGGAGACAATCATCGACGTGGGCAACGAGATCCACAGGAAGACACTCCGCGGCTCGGCGAACTTCATCGTCGTCGGCCCCGACGTGGCCACCATCCTCGAGGCCTCGGTCTACTACAAGCCGAACTACAGCATCGACGGCTCCGGCCAGGTCGGCGCTTCGATGTCCATCGGCGCGGAGAAGATCGGCACGCTCAGCAACCGCTTCACGGTCTACAAGGATCCCTACTTCCCCAGGAACAAGATCCTCGTCGGCTTCAAGGGCGGCAGCTACCTCGAGACCGGATACGTGTACGCTCCGTACGTCCCGTTGATCGTCACGCCCACCATCTTCGCGCCAGAGGATTTCACCCCGCGTAAGGGTGTCATGACTCGCTACGGCAAGAAGATGGTCCGCGCCGACTTCTACGGCACGGTCACTTGCATCGACATGAACATCATCTGATCACCCTAGGGTGACCCAGATGGGGGCCGCTCTCGAAAGAGAGCGGCCCTTATTTTATTTCACATATGCTATGCAGATGTGTATAATCGTCACAAAAGCCGGTGCTAACAATGAAGTGCCTGATCTGTGACATCAAGTTCGACGCTGGAAAGCGTCTGTCTGACCACATCAAGAGGGAACACGACCTGAGCGGTGAGGCTTACACAATCAAATGTCACTACGGTGGAGAGCGTCCCAGCTGCCCATCCTGCGGCGGAGAGACGCGCTACGCATCCTTCAGCTTCAAGCGTTACTGCTCAGACTGCAAGGGAATCGCAGCCGCTGTGGGCGGCAAGAAGGGTGGGCAGGCGCCTGCCTGGAATCGAGGCCAGACAAAGGAGACAGACCAGAGGGTCGCAAAGGCTGCTGAGCGGGTCACGGGTGAGGGCAATCCCTTCTTCGGCAGGCGACACAGCTTCCCGTCCCTTCAGAGGATGCGCGCGAGCAGGCGGACCGCGACCAGCCAGCTATCCGACCGCATCTCGTCGAGGACAGATGGCACGCTTGAGGAGGGTGCAGTTGTCATTCCCTGCCTCGAAAGCGACGGAGCCGAGGCAGTTCTCATTGAGGCGTCGTCGTCCCCTTCGAGTGGTCCCGAAACGCGACAGCGCTGATGTTCGAGCCTGTAGACGAATAGGTGTACACCTCCTAATAAATAAGGTATATTCCTATTAGGAGGACCAATGACAGAAAGCATGGTGCCCGGAAGGCTCTACGTCTGCAAGAAGGAAGTTAGGCTCAAGGGGCGACTCGCTGACGGAAGGGAGGCCTTCTCGCTTGTCGCGGAGGGATCTCCTGTGATCCCAGTTGCTGGTCATGAGTGCGAGGCAATACTCATCGACGGTGCCGTGGTTCCCTTCTCCTGGAGCTCCCAGATCTGGCAGTTCCTCTTCGATGAGATTGATGATGCCTAAGAATCGCTCTGTCTACACGCACCCCCTTGAGACGATAGCTCCTCTTCATGCAAGGTACATCGCAGGCGAGGATCCTGCAGCGCTCTCTGCGGAGCTCGGAATCAGCAAGAGTGCCCTCCTCTCGCAGTTCCACCACAAGGGCCTGGGCGCACGTGAGAAGCGACACTGGTGGTCTGTGATTGAGCTCAAGACCGCGAAGGACAAGATCGTCAAGGGCGCTGACATTGAGGAGGTCGCGCGCAGGCTGGGCGTCAAGGAGACACAGCTCTACCGAGCGCTCCTCAAGTGGGGCTTCAATCCCACGCCCTACACGGGCTGCACTGGTCGCACCGCTAGGCGGAAGGAGGACTTCAAGATCTTCTCGCTTCGTCAGAAGGGGCGATCCTACATGCAGATCGCGAGGGAACTGGGCTGGTCCGACGACGCCAGCGGGCAGCGACGCGTTGGACGCAGGATCAAGGTGTACTGTGATAAGGTTGGAATTCCCATTCCGCTTGTTGCCGTGGTTCTGCGACGCGATGGCACACGCCGGCGGGTAGGCTACGGGCCGAAAGTGCGTGAGGCCAACAGTGAGCGCATGGCTGCAAGGATGGGCAAGGATTTCACGTAGGGCGCATATGTAAGGTCAAGCCCAGGCCCTTACGCTGAAGTCCCCGGCGGCCTGGAAGCATGGGACCCCGAGTAAATCATGCCAAAGGTCGTCTATTCACCCGCCAAGGGCCTCGTTCAGGAGTCTGGCACCGGCGTCGTCTTCGAGGGAGAGAGCATCTCTTTCGCTGCGACACCGTTCACGCCAGTCCAGACAGTGTCAACAACAGGCGCAATCACCTCTCCCGGGGTCTACGCCATCACATCGTCAACTGGCGGTGCCAAGACTGTCACTCTTCCTGTGGCAAACCTCTTCCCGGGCGGCACTTTCATCTTCCGCAGCCTCTCTGCGGACGCGCACGTCATCGCTGCAGCCTCTGCCGACGGCAAGGGAATTGCAGGTCAGGCGGGCGTTGCAGCAGCTCTCGCTCTCAGCGGCAGCAACCTCGCTCTTGGCGGCAAGCAGGGCTTCTCTGTCGTGTTGGTCAACGACGGACAGACCTACTGTGTCACCGGCGGCTCAGGATCCTTCTCTATCACCTAGTGCCCAGTAGAATCTTCCTAGGAGAAAGAACATGGGTTTTATTCCTGCGCCTGTTTCCGCTAAGACTGTAGAAGCCCCCAAGAAGGAGCAAGTCGTCGTCCTGCCCGTGCGGGAGGCGGCGCCTGCACTTGAGGAGGCTCCTGTTGCTGCATTGCCTGAGGCTGTCAACGATCAGATCACAGATTCTGTGCCCGTTGAGACGCCCACAGCAGAGCCAGCGCAGGATGTCAAGTCTGCGGGAAAGAATCCCTTTAAGAAGAAGCCCTAGGCTTCTCCCTTCTGGGTGAACGAAGGCGGTCGAAAGGCCGCCTTCGCTATTTTTGCCTCGCTCCCGCAATGAGATCGCTGCTGCTCTGGATCTTTTCGCCACCGACGCTGAAGATCACCTCGCACCCGATCCGGCCGCAGAGGTTGAACTCCGGCACGTTCTCCGCGCCTGTCCTGTCCCCACCCTTGGTGAAGGCGATTGGCTGCAGGATGTCGATGCAGCCCGACACGAACTGAGAGCCGTCGTCCCACGACACGACGTGATCCACACCCCTGATGCCTGCGATGATTTCCATCCGCTCAAATTCAGGCATGAACGGGCGACCCTTCTTTCGCTCTAGGAAGCCGTCTCCGTTCACTATGATGACGCAGAGTGCGCCCATCTCTCTTGAGATTCTTGCAGTCTCGAGGATGCACCTGAGGTGACCGACGTGCAGCGGATCGAATCCGCCTGACGTGCAGACGATCTTGGCGCCCTCGGCAACGTTCTCTCGCAGGACGTGTGGGTCTGGGAATATCACTGCTCGCTCCTACCTAAGCTGCTATGCATCTTACAGAGAATCAGCTGAGAGAAGTCATCAGGCGCTGCTTGAAGGGTGACATTGATCCCGCGCGCCCGCTGTCTGACCAGCTAGTGTGCCTCTACACAGCGCACAAGAATCCCAAGTCAGGAAGACGAAGGCTGCTGGGTCGTCATCACGACAGGAAAGAGGCACTAAGGCAAGAGCGACTTATACAGGCAAGGAAGCACGGGGGTTAAATGGCCACTTTTACAACCACATTGAACCCCACACCGTTCAGCGCATTTGATGCGGACTCAGCATTTCAGTCCGACGCTGACTCAATGGTGACTTTCATCAAGCGCAAGCTGGGCGACGATATTCTCTCAGTTGAGCTGACAAAGAAGCAGATCTGGGCCTGCTTTGAGGAGGCTGCTCTTGAGTACAGCTCCCTCATCAACCAGTACCAGGCGCGGTCTCAAATTGGGACTTTCTTGGGAACTGCAACCGGGTCTATGACCGGCTCCGAGGAGAAGTATCCAAGAGAGTCGCTTGAGTTCCTCGCCCGATTTGCAGAGCCCTACGCAACAGAGGCAGCTGTTGGTGGCTCGTACAACTCCATCAGCGGATCCATCGCGCTGGAGGATGGCAGGCAGGACTACGACATCTACACAGAGCTCAAGGATGGTGCGGGAAACCTTATAGTCGACTCCCCGGCAAATCCTGACGGTGCGGGCAAGGGCAAGATGAGGATCATTGAGGTGCTTCACTTCAGCCCACAGGCTGCCTACCGCTTCTTCGACACATCGTCGGCAGTCAACTACCTGAACAACGAGTTCAGCTTTGAGTCGTTCACACCCGAGACCATCTTCTATGTCCTGCCTGTGTTTGAGGACATTCTTCGCGCAGGCATGCTTGATGTCTCTAACAGGGTCCGAAGATCCA
>Ga0181347_1000481_pt1 | contig 13189 bp, 24 predicted proteins | sample Su13VDMM110SN_FD_130102 | JGI IMG/M metagenome (GOLD analysis project Ga0181347, IMG submission 130102) | Freshwater viral communities from Lake Michigan, USA - Su13.VD.MM110.S.N | ecosystem: Environmental > Aquatic > Freshwater > Lake | place: USA: Michigan | collected 2013-07-16
ACACGTCAGGTATTGGTTGATATGCAGTATGATAAAGATAACTTTGAATTAGTATCCGTTAACCATACTGGTACTGGTGGAAATGGTGGTATATTACCTGGAGGGTCAGTAATTAACTTATCCTATTACAATTATCCAGGATATACATTTACAACAGTATCATCAGGTAATAGTGCTAATAACACAACAAACGGTACTACTAACTACCAATATGCTCAATATAGTTATAATGCTACAGGTGCAAATGCTATTTTAAGAACTACATTAACGTGGTCTACTTCAAATGGTATGCCTTATACTAGTTATGATAGATTAATTGTATTCGTATTTAGATTAAAATCAACATCAACTGCTTACACATTCAACCCAATTAAATTAAACTTTGTAGCTGGTTGGAATGTAACTGGTGGTTGGGATAATACATTAATGGAATCACCATTATCAACATCAGTATTAATGAACCAAAACTTTGGTAAATTCGTTAGTGCTAAAGTGGATTTAAACTCAAACTTATACAATTTATCTAATTTAAGAGTATCATTTAAAGACACATTAACAAACCAAGGACAATTATTCCCAGTATTAGCAGATGGTACAGTTGATATTAATCAATCATTATTAGTTGCTAATAAAGTATATGATGTTAGTTTGATGCATGATATGGATAAAATATATACTATCTATAATAGTGCTATTACAATATCTGACTTCTCAACAGCACAAGCTGAATTTACATCTATGGGCTTAACAGCAACTAAAGGTGTTAACTTAAATACAGGACAATCATTATATGCTGCTGATATTAATAGAAATAAAGTAATAGATGGTGGTGATTTACCTAGATTGTTAGGTCAAGTAGCAGGTAAAGATACATTAATGACATTACCTTCAGGATATGTAGTTGGTAATGGTGGATATATGAGTTTACCAACATGGAGAGCAGCAGACGCTACTACAATAGGAGGTCAAGTAGAATGGGCTTACGTTTCTCCAAATAGCTATTCTAGTGGAGTAAGTGCTTTAAGAATTGATATGAGAGAATTTCCAACAGGAACTACTCCAAATCAAATAAAAAGTATTCAATTATTTGATGTTTATACTGGACCTATTGAGTATATGAGTGAAGATGCTGCTTGGGCGTTATATAAAGTACCATCATCATTCACTAAAGCAACTGATGGAACATCAACATATGCTGCTTACATAAGACAAAATACTACTGATTATAATTTCAGAGCAGAATTTGAATTAAACGCTTCAGTTAATAACTCTTGGGGTGCTATCACAACCACTAACTGGAATACAATTACATATCCTAGAACAATATTCAAAACAGGTACATTAGGTACAAATGCTATATTAGATTTAAAGTATCTATTATGGGGTGATGTAAATAGATCTCACTCATCTCAAGTAGTAACTACATCAGGTGGTTCAAGTACGATTCAAACAAACGCTGTTCCAAGTTTAATAGCTAACGCTACCTTTACAAGTGAAGTTAGAACTAAATCTATGGCAAGTACAGGACCTTATATCAACACTAATTTCGCTTATACTTCAATTGATGTTAATCTAGCTAATCAAACAGTAACTGGAAACATAATTGAAATACCAGTTAACATTGATACTAAAGGTAATAGTGTAGGTGGATTACAATTAGAATTCGCATATGATCCTAATAAGATTAAATTCGAAGAAATGGCTTCAAACGTACCTAATAGCTGGTTTATATTTGCAAATGCTAAAGACGGTGTAGTTAAATTTGGAGCATTAGATCAAAACAATACAAATCCAATTAAAGGAACAAACATTCCATTTAAATTGAAATTCTCAACTATTGGAAATGGTGTTGACGTATTAACATCATTAAAAGTATCTCAAACAATGGATGCTGCTGATAATAAGGGTAACCAATTAGGTGTAGTTTTAAATATGACAAACATTAAATTAACAGGATATAACAACTTCTAAAATGAAAAAATTAACATTAATAATGGTTATGTTCTTAGCAGCTTGTACTAAAATAGATTTACCTGCTCCTCAAGTAATTGATTTAGGTATTCAATCACAAGCAACAGGTATTAAGTCAATAGTTCAAACAAACAATACAGTAACTGCTGTATTCGAAACAACACCAGGCTCTAAATACTCAGTACAAGTAATCCCGTTCGGTAGCGATAAGCCATCATTTAAAGAAGGCTTTACGGCGAGCGACGCAATGACACAAAAAGTATATAACTTATCAACCTTAACAAAAAGCGATTACGATTTAATATTTATCGATATAAGCGGTAAGGAAGCAAAATACCCAATCGTAATTAAATAAAACATTAATAAAATGGCAGAAGAAGTAGAACAAGAATCAACTGGTAAATCATTTAAAAACATTATCATCGGTTTAGTAAGTACAGTTACACTAGGTGTAGGTGGATTTATTACAAATAAATTAACAGGTGGTGGTGATGAAGCAGCAACTCCAGTACAACAAGCAGCCCCAGTAATTAATATTACTAACAGCAACCAACAATCTCAAGCAGCAGGTAAAACTATAATCATCAAGGAAAAATCAACAGAACCAGCTAAACCCGCAGCTCCAGTTAAGAAAAAAGACGGTGACGAATTTAAAGAAGAAGCACCAAAGTGGTAATTATAAAATAAAGTAAAATGGCAGAAACACCAACAGGATTTAAAGATTTATTAATTAAAATGATGAGCCGTAGATGGTACATCACCGCGATGGTATTAGGTGGCTTTTTATTTATTATAGGAGGAATGTTCTTCGCTATATTAAGTAAATCAACAATTGAAGGAGAGTGGAAAGAATTATTATTATTGTTATTAGGTGCCTTTATTGGTAGCTATGGTAAAATCATAGACTACTGGTTTAGTGACACTGATAAGGATAAGATGTTAGTTCAGAAAATGGATGAAGAAGATGGTACAGCATTAGGTAGTGTTAACGACATAAAAGAAAGTAACAGACCATTTACCCCATTAATTCCAGATGCATTCATTCAAGGCGCTCAAGCAGCTAGAGAATTATCTGTAGTTGAAAATAAGCAAAAGTTTGAGTTGAAAAAAGATCAACAAGAACACGACCAAGCTTTAGAAGTAGACGAACAAGAGCACGAGCAAGAAATGGAAAAATTAAAATTAGAACATGAAATAAAAGCACATAGATATTGTCAACACGTTTGGGGTGATGCAGATCACGACGGAGAGTTAGAATGTCAAAAATGTGGATTATTAAAAGACGCTTACGACGAATCTCATTAACTAATAAAAATTAAAAGTATGAATTTCAAACAGTGGGTTATTGACCTTTTCAAAGATGAAAGAGGATCAACTTCGGTAAAACCAGTTATAGCATTTGTGGGTGCAATGTTCTTATGTGTTACAATGATGTTAAATTCATTCTCACATGCAGATTTCGCTCCATCAGCAGAACTAGTAAATGCAGTAATGATTATTACTGGTATTGGGATGGGAGCTGATACATTCGACAAATTCTCTCACAAGAAAAAAGACGAAACAGAAGCTTAATTAAGAGGGAACTTCGGTTCCCTTCTTTTAAACTAAAATTATGTATGAAAAATTTATTAATATTATTAGGTCTATTACTGACCATAAATGTGGGTGCTCAAACTGTAGGATCAACAAAGACCGAACAGTTTAAAGCGTCATTCGAAACCAAAATAGACATTAGTCAATTTTTAAACTATGAAGGACCAACGATACCAATACAAATTCTTAAATGTGGTATCGGAGATGATCTTTATGAGTCGTATCCTGAACTCAAGGAAAAGAAAGTGGGCCTTGGCGTTGCTAACATCACGCTTGAATATCTTGAAAATCTTAATCGCTTTACGTTTACAGAAGATAAAACAGAAATTAAAAATAGAATGGTAAAACAATTCCAAGCGTCAGCCGCTGGAATTTCTCAAGACAAACTAGATGGTAGAGGTAAAATTAGATTAGCTCATTACTTCGTTGAAATCGAAGTATACGATTGGTCAGTTTCAGACGACGAAGAAGTAAACTTATCAAACGGTGTTAAAAATACAATGGTTACACGTTTAGGATTGCAAGTACGCTTTACAGATGCTGAAACAGGAGAAATTATAGCAGCATCAGGTTTAGGTGAAGCTAAAACCACTCGTGAATTAACATTATTATCTGACGCAACAATAGACCCAGTTAAATTTAATCAGTCTACAGTTAGTATTGCGACTAAAAAAGCATTAGATATTGCTTGTGCTCGTATATTACCTCGTATGATTAAGAAGGGTGTATTTAAAAACTAAACTATGAAAAAATTATTAGTTTTATTATTGGTAATTCCAATGATATCTTTCTCACAAGTATCAACTTGGAGACAAACTGGTGGAAGTACTCCAGCAGCACAAACATCTCAAGCAACACAGTCAAGAGTTCAAACATCTACATTACCACAAAATAATGTGAGTAGTTGGAGAAACAATCCCCCACAAGAATCACAACCATTACCACCACGTGGTAGAGGTGGTATTCAAAATTGGAATGGACCTAATCAGTTTGGTTACTATTGGGGAAATTGGGGATGGTATCAACCAATGCCTTACATTTGGTATGACGATTTAGGGTGGAGACAAAGAAGTATAATTCATGTATATGAAAGTGGTAGAAGAGATACTGTTAGAAAAGAACGAGCTTATACATCCTTTGGATTTGGACATACAAACAATAAACAAATATCTTATTGGGGAGTAGTGGGTAGTAAGAAAGGATATTTCATTATGGATTATGTAATGACTTATGCAATAGACCAAAACAGCTATTATCCATATGGTCAAATTAATAATGTCGACTTCCCACTTAGTAAAAACGATTGGAAAAAAGAATCAACTTTATATGTTGGTAGAGGTAAACGAATTGGTAAAATTGGAATACATGGTATGGTAGGATTTGGTAATGAAGTTATTAGATGGCAAGGTAAAGATGCTATTGGTGGTATATCATTTCCAAAATCAAACACATCATTCACCACATTCAAAATAGGACTAATAAGAGATTTCAAATGGTTCACATTAAAATTAGATACAGATCCAATCAGGAAGTATTCTCAAATATCAATCGGCCTAAATAATAAGTAATGAAATACTTATTAATCATATTATTCCTATTACCTACACTAGTATTCTCTCAAGATTCAAAAAATAGAGAGATGCAAATGCAAGTAAATAATTTACAACCACCTCCACCTCCAGGACAAAGGGGCTCGGTAGTTAAACCAAACGCATTCTTAACATCATCTGACTTTGTATTCTTACAAAAACCAACTTATGAAAGTGGATGGTTAAAAGCCCTTTCATTAGGTGCTGGTAAATCATCTCTAAATGGTGTTTACTCTTATGGTGGTAATGGATTTATAACAACGGAAGGTTCTCAATATGGTGTGTCTGGATATGTTGGTAAAGGAAATAACAATATATTTCTTTCTTATACTAAGATAGGTACTAATAAAACAACTACTTTAACCTATGTCAAATTATATAAAGGTAAATGGAATAAAGGATTTGGTATTAATATATCTAATAGCTTTAGTCAAATAACCGATTCATTACCTCCAATGTGGACAGGTGCTCCATCCGCAATGGTATTTGTTAATAGAACATACAGTACAGGTAGATTTACAATCACACCTGACTTATTATTAAGTTATTCTCATATGTACTGGGATATGGGGTTAGGTAATAAAAAGACGGATCCGACATTTAATGCATTAGTTGGTACTTCATTTGGATATAAATTCTCTAAAAGATTTACATTACTCGTTGCTTATAGAGGTAATATAAATACTAATCCTAAATTTGGATTAATGAATAATATCTCAATAGGTAACAAATTTAATTTATAATTGAAAAAGTGGCTATCAAATCTCCTAATATTAGTTCTGATTATATTCGCCAATAAAGCGAACGGCCAATCTATCGTTCAAACCTACATTGATCCCTGTGATTCTAAAGTATACACAGTAGTAATTCCCATCTCATCTAACCAACCAGGCGTATTAGTAATCATTAGAAATAAATCTAAAGTATTTACATATGCTGACTTCGCATCGGGAAATGTGACTAGATGGATCAATGAAATATTTGCAATACCATGCCCTACAGCAACAGTAGTACAACAAGCAGTAACACAAGCAGTATCTCAAGCAGCAGCACAAGCAGCAGCAAGTGCAGCTTCATCAGCAGCATCTTCAGCCGCTTCATCAGCAGCATCAAGTGCAGCAAGTGGAGCAGCAAGTGGAGCAGCATCAGGAGCAGCGAGTGGAGCAGCAAGCGGAGCCGCTTCAAGTGGAGCTTCAGCCTCAAGCGGTGCGGCAGCATCTTCGAGTGGATCTTCATCCCAATCATCATCGGGCTCGTCCTCGTCATCATCTTCCCAATCGTCATCCTCATCTGGGGAGTCATCTTCATCAAGCTCATCTGGAAGCAGCAGCGAAAGCAAATCAGAAACAAAATCAGAAAGCAGTAGCGAATCAAAAAGCGAATCTAAATCTGAAAGTAAATCTGAAGAGAAGAAAGAAGAAAGCAAATCAGAATCTAAAGAGGAAAAAAAGGAAGAAAAAAAAGAGGAAAAGAAAGAAGAGAAAAAGGAAGAAAAGAAAAAAGCAGTAATGAATCCCGTAATGGTTGGCTCTGATCTAACAGTAGGTCAAAACGCTACGGGTGGATTCACACCAGTCATATCATTAAGCATGTCTCAAGCATCCGCTACAGGCGAATCGAGTTGGGGCGTATCGAGTATGATATGGGCTGATTTAAAATCCTTCGCTTTATCTGCGAATAAAAGCGATTTAATCTTTAAGAACGGAGCACTCAAAGCGATAAAGGCTTACTCATATACCGTCGCTTACGTCGCAGGTACCAATATGACATTCGGTGGTTATACTTACATTATACCACATCCAAAACTAGGCACGTTTGGATATAACTTATCGGTTATTAATATTAAATTGAAGGGTATGGATGATTATTCATATACATTCTCATCATCAACAACAGCATTCTGGACTAAACCATATCAAATAAGTAAAAAATCAACATTATCTCCAGGAATATTCATAATGGCATCACCATACTCATATAACTCAGCTACAGGCAATACATGGAATTACAATGTAGCTGGTTTGGTGGGCACAGGATATAGTTTTAGATTGAGTAAAAGATTTGGATTTAATATTGATTACAAAGCAAGTATGTCAACAGTGCCAGGCACACCAGTACTCAGCTTCTTCATGGTTGGTTCAAAGCTTCAATTATAAATTTGGTTCGGTCAAAATTAGGTTATATATTTAATTATAATAAAAATAAGACACATTATGAAAAAAGTAATCGCAATCGTAGCAATCGCTGCATTAGTAGCTTGTGGTGGTGCTTCAACTGAAGTAGCAACAACAGATTCAACTGCAGTAGCAGTAGATTCAACAGTAGTAGCAGCTGATACAACTACAGCAGTAGTTGATACAACTGTAACTAAGTAAGTTATTATGGCCCTTCCAGTTTGGTTGGGCCAAATTTCTTTCTTAAATTCACGTTATGTACAAGATAAAGCAATTCTTTAAACGCATACACAATCTTTATCGTTGGTTTCCTATTATATGGAAGGATCAAGATTGGGATGATCACTATATCTTTGAAATACTAAAATTCAAAATTAAAAATCAGGCTGAGTATATTGGTGGTAAAGATAGATATGTTGGTGCTAAACGTGATGCTGAAATAATGATGCTATGTACTCGCTTAATAGATAAAGTACAAGAAGATTATTATGGAATGGAATACTTTAAGTACCACAAATCAGAAATGAAATTTATAGATAGTGAAACACATCCTGGTAGTTATGAAATGGAAATAGAACACATTTCAGATAATTATGAGGATTATTTTAGAAAGTACTCTCGCATTTATAAACAAGTTAAAGAAGATGATAAACACAGAACAGCATTTAACATCGCTAAAATAAATGAAGAACGAGCACACAAATTATTATTTAAAATACTAGAACAAAACATTAGAAAATGGTGGGACTAATTATATCAATTGCAGTAGCAGTTATTGTATCTATACTTTGGGTTAGAGGTATAGACAATATGAAAAACAACCACCCAAAATATAAGGGTGAAGATTTATTTGACGAAGACGATAAAAACCATATATTATGAAACAATACATCAATCCAATATTAACAGCATGTTCGTTGTTAGCACTACTAACAACAATATACTTTCAGAACGAAAGAATTAATCAATTTAAGGTTGAAGTAAAAATATTACAATCAACCACAGATAGTCTACATGATGAAGCATTTATCAAACATGTCCAGTTAGGTAGATACGAATTGACTTTAGATCATTTACAGGAGGTAAATCCTAAAGCCGCTCTTGAATTTGTAAATTTTATGAATCATGAGACTGAGTAAGAATTAATATTCTTCTAAACTATAAATATTTATGCCTATGGTACGTACAGTTTATGTCAAAGGCAAAGAATATTACGTTATAACTACAACGTTAGAGGCGGGTAGGGTTAGTCCATCCGTGCAAATTCACATTAATGTTAGTGAATTGTCAACTGAAGATAAAATATTAGTCCAAAAACATGCTAATCTATTATTAAATCACACTCTTAAAGTACCATTACACCCAAAACCAAAATCTAAGGTTGAAAAACCATGGTATAAATTTTGGTAATGGCAAAATAATTACGTAAATTTAGGTTATGACAGTTAAAGAATTAATAGAGCAATTACAAACGCTCGATCCCGATTTGCATGTATTTACTACTGGCTACGAAGGTGGCTATGAAGATGTAGTTAGTGTTGGTGATATTAAGGAAATAGCTTTAAGTTATCACGATGAGTGGTATTATGGCCCTCATGTAGAGGCAGAAGCAGAACATAAAAACAGTTATACAATAGTTAAAGGAGTAATATTATAGTTATGAAAACAGTATTGATTGGAGATGTTCATGGCCATGATTCATGGAAGCAAATTATAAATCAAGAACAAGACGCCGACAGGTTTATATTTGTGGGTGATTACTTCGATTCATTTACAGTGCCTGGATTAATACAATGTCAAAACTTTCAAGACATTATTGCATTTAAAGAAACAAATGATAAAGAAACCATATTGCTAATAGGCAACCACGACTATCATTACTTCCCAGAAATTGGAGAAAACGGAACATCAGGTTATCAAGCTAGAATGGCACCCACAATCCAACATCTCATCAGTACTAATAGAGACCATTTACAAATGGCTTATCAGTTTGATGATATATTAGTAACACATGCTGGTGTAAGTAGTGTATGGTTAGATGATATGATTACAATGTGGGATGTACCTAATTTAGCTATGTATCTGAATGACTTATTTAGATATCAACCTTTAAAAGTAGAATATCGTCAGTTTAAACAGGTTGGAGACCAAGTATATGGTGCTTCTGGATTTGGAGACGAAACATTCCAAGGTCCACTTTGGATTCGTCCTCGTTCATTGATGAACGCTAACTACGATACACTACGCACTCAAATCAGACAAGTAGTAGGCCATACAGGTCAAAAACAAATCGATATTGAAGGTAAAGCTACAGGTGGTAGATATTACTTCATTGATACAATGCCAAGAGAATATTTGATTGTCATAGATGGAGTCGTATCTTTAGGAGAATTAAAATAAATAAATTATGTATTGGGTTTCAACAGTAAGTACAACAATAGTAGGTTATGATAAAATTAAAATATCTTTTAGAACGTCTTCGATGGATTAAAGTATTATGGAGTCCATTCAAACCATTTAAAGTTAGTTTCTACGCTGGTAAAACACAGGTAGGCATTCCGTACTTCTTACCTCGTAAATGGGTTAAAGCAACCCCAGAACGAGCATATAAAGCAGCTAGTGATGAAATTGAGAGCCAAGAAAAATGGAATAAACTTAATCCAGAACATGCACGTAAAGTAAAATTAATTGGTGAGTTATTTCAAGAGAAGCTAAACTATAGATTTGCAGTACCACTTAAAGTTGGATTTAGCTACTGTGGTTTAGGATGGAAAACAAAATGGACATCTGAGGACTTCAGACATGAGTGGAATCCAGTATTATCGTTCGTATTTTTCGGATATCAAATTGCATTAACAGTATACAGTCCTTATCATTCTCACTATTGGGAACCATGGTTATACTATGAATATGTAACAGATAAAACAAAATCAAAGCGTGAGCGAATAGAGCAATGTATAAAGGAAGCTCCACAAACATGGACTTCACATAAACATGATGAAGAACCAGTAACAACAGATTACTATACTAAGATACTTAAATCAAAATATCTAAAATGAAACGAGTAGATAAAAATAAACTGATATTAAAGGAACTAATCGATAAGATGTTTGAGATAGCAGGTCATCCTCTTAAATTTGAAGATGTAGAAGGTAGAACTGATAATTGGTTTCAACAACACACAATGACTGAAGCTCAAAATGAGGAGTGGCGAGAGTGGGGTATTAAACTTATAATGAAAAAACGTCGTTACAATAAGAAACTAGCTGATCGCGAAATGAGAATGTTAGATTTATACTGTGGATTAAAAATATCAGATTCAAAATATGGTAGGGAAGAAACAACCGAAGCGTAATTGGTTCATTGTAATGAACTCACAACTAGAATACTTTAGTGGATTGATGTATGGTGGTCAGTTAGTATGGTGTAGCGACTATAGCGAAGCAAAACCACTAGACGACGAAGCTAAATTTAGAACGTTACAAATGCTTTGCTTAGGCGAGGAACTGGTCTTAGATTACATCAAATAGCAGTTATGGAAGACGAATATATGAAACGCGTTCGCGAACGCTTCTATAAAATAGTAAGGGAAACAAATTGGGGCGCTGATGAAGAACGTGTATGTAAAGCTAGAGGCCGCAAACCAAAACCATATATCAGATACGAATCACAACCTAGAACACCATTTGAAAAACAATCACTTAAACAATCTAAATATAATTGGCTATGAGTAACAAGTATGAAGCATTAGGTAGTAATCTATTCGGATTTGAAGTATTCGAAGAAGTATTTAAAGTAATCAATGAGCGTGGAATGGGAAATCAGGAACAAATGTTTAAAGCAGGTGTAGCAAGCGCTGAAGCCGCTGTTAGACGTTTACGTGAAGAATATTACGAAACATTGAAATTCCTAGCTGATGAATCAGTAGCGTAGATATTTATCGGCATGAAGAAATGTCTAATATCCCTACTATTAACACTAGTAGCCGTTATATCTTACAGTCAAGATGTAGTTATATTAACACATAAATCGTACACAACGCACTACAGCAAGTCAAAACACTATCCTGTTAAGGTAGAGTGGTGGATTACTAAAGCATCATTAACGTGTCCTGTTAAGGCTAAACGTAGCGATAAATTTATTGCTGATCCTAAATCACCATCTGAAACAAATCTACAATCAGACTATACAGGTGCTGGATTCGATCGTGGACATAATTTTCCAGCCGCTGACGCTTCATGTGATCAGATAGCAAATGACGAATCATTTTACTTCAGTAATATGACTGCTCAATATCCATCACTCAATCGTGGTGATTGGAAAACATTAGAGATGTTATCTCGTGAATTAGCACTTAAAGACGATTCAATTAAAATATGGTGTGGATCAGTAGGTGTAGCAAATAAAATAGGCACTACATCAGTACCAACTCAATGTTGGAAAGTAGTTTATGTTAAGAAGACAAAGGAATATATGGCATTTATATTTGATAACAATACAACTAAAGCGGACGGATTAAATAATAATAAGGTCGACTTAGCTAAAGTTGAAAAATTAACAGGATTTAAGTTTAAGTAATGTTCGTACCAAATCATCTCCACCTATTAGTAAAGGGCTATATTAATAACCCACCACAGTCAGAAGCAGTATTAAACCAATGGTTTAAAGAATTAGTAAATAAAGTCGGAATGGTAGTTGTAGCAGGACCTACCTCAGTATATGTTAGTGAGCCCGGAAACGAAGGTATAACAGGTACTGTAACGCTAGCTACATCACACGCCTCAATTCATGTTTGGGATGCAATTCATCCATCAATGTTCCAATTCGATTTATATAGTTGCTCCGATTTTACCCCTGAGCAAGTATTGAACCACATTGATGAGCATTTCAGTTTACAATCAGCAACATGGCAGTTTATAGACAGAAACAGCGATGAATTTAAGTTGATTGATAATGGTAAGTGGGTGGCAGAATAGAGATTATATATTCATCTCAAATAAATAAAAATATGGCATTTCAAACGAGGGATCAGTTTCAAGACAAAGCTTCTAAGAAATTAGATAGAGTGTTAAATAAGAAAAAGAAAGAAATACCATTAAGTGAACAATCCTGGTCTGATCTAAACCAACGTGGCGCTACATTAGCAGAACAATATGAGTGGATCCGTTTAGATAGAAAGAAAAAAGAACGAGACGCAAATAACAAAGCATAATTTGAGGGACATAGCCCCTCACTTATATTCATGGCATAAAATTAAAGAATATGACAGCTGAATTACAAGTTAGATGTTTAGAGGTTGAGAATTGGACACGTTCATTAACAATGAGAGGTATGGATAGAGAAGAGGTCGTATATCGAATTGATGAAATGTATGAGCCTGAATCATTAGATGAAATGGAAGCGTATAGTGAAGCTATATTATACGCACGTTTAGGTGTCTTAAACTAGAGGTGGTCGGGCAGAGCGGTTAGTGTAGATTTAAGGATAATTAAAATAATAAGTTATGAGTTACAACATTGAACAAATTAAGGCCGCAGCGCCGTCAGTATTTACAACTGAAAAGGCTCCACATTTAACGGATAAATACATCCAAACCCCTACAATTAAAGTAGTAGAGGATTTAATGAATTTAGGTTGGGAAGTAACTAAAGTACAAGAGGTAAGATCTCGTAAGTATAAAGGCTTCCAAAAACACTTATTAGTGTTTCGTAATCCAAGTATTACAATTAAAGGCGAAAACGGAGATGATTCATTCCCTGAAATCCTATTAACTAATTCTCATGATGGTAAAGCCGCTTTCAATTTTAGAGTTGGTATCTTCAGATTAGTATGTAGTAATGGGTTGGTAATCAGTGATGCTGA
>Ga0181347_1000482_pt1 | contig 13184 bp, 10 predicted proteins | sample Su13VDMM110SN_FD_130102 | JGI IMG/M metagenome (GOLD analysis project Ga0181347, IMG submission 130102) | Freshwater viral communities from Lake Michigan, USA - Su13.VD.MM110.S.N | ecosystem: Environmental > Aquatic > Freshwater > Lake | place: USA: Michigan | collected 2013-07-16
ATCATTTCTCCTGCACCGGGAATGCGTACCGCAGGGTCGCTGTATATGGCGGCAGCTAGCCCTAGCGCAACAAGCGCGTTCTTTAACTCGATGGGTAAAGCGTACAACAACATTCCATACTTCAATACGGATACGAAAGATGCGTTTCGTAACGTCTTTAGCGCCCGCATACCAGATGCGATAAGAAGGTTCTTGCTAAGTGCTTTACCGTCAAATGCTTTATCGGATATTGCCGAAAATGTTTTACCTATGGCTAAACAGTTTGATAAGTTGGTAAATTTAAAATCAGGCACGGAAGGTAAACTTTACAGCGAGGTTGAACCCACAATTAACCGAGTGCGTGAATGGGCTAAAAAGCAGTCGGCTGATACGATCGACACGTTTAACAAAGTCGTGTACGACAGCACAATAAATCGAGTTGATCCGTCTAAACCGCGTAGCGCCTATGTTGACAGGCTTGGTAATAGCTTGACAGACGCAAGCGGTAACAAGCTCGCTGATGCATGGGATGAGTTGCAACCACAGTGGAAAGAGCTGCAAAAAAATGGCGGCGCAGAAATTTATATCACCATGCGCGATACCTATAAAAAGTTATACGACAAGATTGGTGCTATTTTAAAAACTCGTCTTGACGATGAATTTGGCAAATCAAAAGAAGCCGATAAAGCCTACGGCATGCTCAAAAAGTTGTTCGATGAGCGTGGCATCATTGAGCCGTATTTCCCCTTGACTCGTCGTGGCGACTATTGGCTGTCGTATAACATGGCGGTCTTTAATCCAGACGGTACGCCTAAGAGCAACGAGCAATACATCGAAGCGTTTGAAACTAAAGTTGCGCGGGATAGAGCTGTTGCTGATCTTAAAGAAATGGCGGATACCGATAAAAACATCAAGCTCAGTGATGTGAACGAATTCCGTAAGGGCGAAAAAATTAACTACAGCAACGCACCGTCGTCGTCCTTTATGGGTCGAGTGTTGGACGTGCTTGAAGTTAACAACGTCGGCGAAGAGTCGCGTGAAGCCATCATGGAGTTGTATCTCAATGCGCTGCCTGAAAATTCATTTGCACAATCGTTTAGAAATCGTAAAGATACGCTTGGCTTTGACCGAGACGCAATTCGCGCATTTTCTAACAAGACTTACGGCATCACACGGCAGCTTGCAAACGTAGAGTACGGCGCTAAGTTCCAACAGCTAGGCAACGACATATCCAAGTATGTTAGGAAGTTAACGGGCAATAAAGAACAAGCCCAAATGTACGAACGCGAATTTGCAAAACGTATTAAGTTTGCGTTGCATCCTGAAATATCTGAGTGGTCAAAACTTAGCACGTCAATTGGGTTCAATGCGTTCCTTGGGTTTAACTTATCTTCCGCAATCGTTAACTTAACTCAGCTCCCGTTGGTAACACTACCTTATCTTGGCGGTAAGTACGGATACTCCGAGACAATGAAGGCGATGGGGGAAGCGACACGGTTGTTTACGGGTAGCGGGTTTAAAGACAAAGCACGGGTAGATATTTTAGGTGTGACATCTGACGTTGCCGCTGGGCCATCTATGGCTAACTACGACTGGTCTGATCCTTCAAAGTTGCCACCTGAGATTCGTAAGTACGCAGCACTCGTAGCTAAGGCGGCAGAACGGGGTCAGCTTAACCGCTCGCAGATATTTGACATTCTTGCAGTGGATAAGACTGATAGCGTGGGTAACAAAGTAAATGCTGTGTCAGGGTTTATGTTTCACCATGGTGAGCGCATGAACAGGGAAATTACTCTTGCCACAGCGTACGACCTAGAATTACAACGGATGAAGTCTAACCCCACGCCAGAAGAAGCTGCTATGAATTCTGCGCAACAACAAGATCGTGCAGCAGAAAATGCAATTAACATTACCGAATTGACCAACGGAAGCGCGTCCGCTTTGGCAGCGCCTAGTCTTGCGCAGGGTAACATCGGCAGAATTATATTTATGTTTAAGCGGTACGGCGTGTCTATGTATTACATGCTGTTTAAGACCGCTATGGAAATAGTTCCAAAAGAGACACGGGGCGCTGCGCTGCGTCAAGTTGCAGGGATCTATGGGTCGGCTGCGTTACTTGCGGGTCTGAAGGGTGTGCCGATGTTTGGTATTGCCGCAATGATCTGGAATATGCTTAAGGACGACGATGACGACGACTTTGAAACTCAGATTCGCAAATGGACCAACGAGACCGTGTACAACGGGGCATTGAACGGTTTGACAAACCTTGAGTTTTCTTCACGTATTGGCTTGAGCGATCTAATTTTCCGCGATCAAAAAGCGCCCGAATCACAGAGTGTGTTGCTCACGGCACTCGAAACCTTGGGCGGTCCGGTCTATGGCGTGGGCAAGAAGTTTGAGCGTGGGGTTACGTTAATCGGTGAAGGCCATATCGAGCGTGGCGTTGAACAGATGTTGCCATCAGCTATTGGCAATATGCTCAAAGGCGTACGATTTGCCACCGAAGGGGCGACCACCCTACGTGGGGATCCTATCGTGTCTGACATCAACACATGGAACGCGGGGGCGCAGATGTTCGGGTTTGCTCCGGCTAATTACATTGCGCAGCAAGAAATTAACGCTAGCCTAAAAGGTTTTGAACGTGCGGTTACCAAGCAGCAAAAGTCGTTACTGCTTAACTACTACATGGCTGCACGCCAAGGTGACAGCGAAGCTCTACAGGATATTACGCAACAGATGGGTGAATTCAATAGAAAGCACCCAACCCTCGCTATATCCGGCGATACGTTACGCAGGTCTATGCAAACCCACGCTAGGGCTTCCGCACAAAAATACCACGGGCTGACATTTAACAAGAAGTTATTGCCGGAAATTATGGCAAGTGAACGAGAATTTCACGGTGAATAAAAAAACCCCCGAGGGAGAGTCGGGGGCTAAGACACACATAGAACCAAGGAGATTGATGGTGGAGAACCATCAGTAGTAATAATATCACACCAGTCTCCAAAAACGTACCCCCCACTTACCATTTTCTACACGCACACGGTGTTCGACCTGAATTTTCTTCTTGTGTGCAAGCTCATAGAATTGCAAGATTAACTCCGTTACGTTAACAGCCGGTACAAAAACAGACGCGCCGGTAACGAAGTTTTCCCAATCAATAACAATCCTTACATGGTCAGGCGACAGATCATCGTACTTTATCCGCTCTTTAGTTGGTATGAACGGACGTATCTTCTTTAGATTCATCATCTAGAAACCCCGAACAGTCTAGTACGATTACGGCAACCGCCGGTAAATTAACGTGCGTACCTTTACCCAATCGCTGCTTACCACGGTACGCCTTAGTTCGACCCTCCATCAAACCGTCGATCAATCCGGAATAGTTAATCTGCTGCTTACCGCACCATTCTTTTAGCGGCTTAGGTAACAGATACAACTTAAACACATCGTACTCGTAACGCCCAACCATCGCTAGTCTCGGTGTCGCATCGGGGTTTAATATTTTCTCAAGCCCTGTAGCTTCTTGCGCCCGTGCGTCATCAGTACTCTTGATGCGAAGGATGTTGTTGTAGTTAGCTGCCAAGTAATCGGTAATGATTCCTTCCACGTCCCCCGCCAACATAGCAGAAGCGGCACGGGATTTCTTCATTGCGTTAACAATCCAGTTTGCAATCGGCGCAATTTCAAAATCAATCAGTCCTACCTTCTTTGCAATTATCAACCCCGTTAGCGTAGCTGCTGCACCAACAGACCAAAATCTATTTTCCGCGGTCAGCCCCGCAGCCATATCGAGCTTACGTTGCGTTGCGCTAAGTAGAGTTTTAATTGCGTCAAGGTTCTCGATCACATACCGCATGTAAATCGGCCCTGCATGCCCATGGTTAGCTAGCAGCGCAGCGCTAAAATCGTCGGTCTCTTCTTTAGTAACAAAATTTATTTTTACCGAGCGTATACTTAATATACGTTGAGATTCTGCCTCCGGCATCGCCTTGTATAGACCAATACGTTCAATCATATCGGTGTTACCCGTGGTTGAAGTAATCAGCTTCCATGGCGCACCCCTAAACCGTTCTACGTTACCTTTTGGGCCAAGCCGATTTCGTTGTACTCCGTTGGGTAACTGGTATGCCATGTCACTCAGTTCTTTAGGTTCTGTATTGGTTAGCTCGTCCATGTATAACGGCAGGTTCTTATAAATTTCTGCACGGTTCATTTTGGAGTTTGCCGTATCGCCTCGCTGAAGAATCAAGGTTCCCGGGTCTCCCCAAACAGACGCTCCTGCAATCATGGCTGTTGTCTTACCATGTCCTGAATCTTTACTCCAGACGTGAACTATTAATGCACTGATCGGTGTTAGTGCCACGAGCGGTGAACCGAACGCTGTGCCTAAAATAAACTGATGCTGCTCAAACCCTTTACGGTTATAAAAATTAACCGTTTGTTTCCACCCGTCTAATGTACCGCGTGGGGTGAACGAAGGGAATAACCCCGCTGTGTTTCCTGCGGGGGCGCTCGCCTCAAACCGGTCTGCAAATATCTCTAGCCCGCCCACAACAAACGACTTAAAGGTTTCGTCCGTCCATCCAAACTGGCGACGCGCTTCTTCAACTTCTGTTTCCATTTGCAACATGTTTATCCATTTTAAAGTGTAAATCATTAAGGAATCTATCTTCATCACGGCAACTCCGTGCATAGATAGGTACTTGCGAAACTCGTCTTTTGACGAAACCGACGACAGCGGTATCGTAAATTCACGTACCCCGTCTTTAGGTAAGTGCAACCGCATAACAACCGACCACCCAAGTTCTGGATCACGTACTGACTTAACAACGTATATCGGGTTGTGGTATATCACAACTTGTTTTTCATCACCATCATCGTTCACGATTCGTTCGTATATACCACCCCCTGCTGCGCACCCGTAAGGCTCGGGGAATTTCTTGGGTATCTCGTACCTGTGTGTAACACCGGAAGGTAACGTATCTGCTGTGCTTATGACAATCCGCTGCTCATCCGATATATCTACTATTTCCCGACCTAGAGTTATAGGTGATTTAATTTTTTCCCAATGCTTGCACGACGGGCACACTCCGGGGTTGTACTCATCAAATCTCGCGCATAAGTACGGACCTTTTATGGTCTGCACTTTTATCTCTGTCGCTTCAGGGCTGTACTCAGGGTGCTTCAACGAAATCCTATGTATAGCCTTATCACCATCAGCACAATACGCTGCAATTGATAGCCCTGCCCTCCACTGCGGCTCGGACATCGTAGCTTGATTCTCAACAATATTCTTTAGCTGCTCACACCCATCGCCCGCTACCGTCTTTAGCATGATGGTCTTAAATCGGCTTACAAAGTTACCGGATATTGCTGCGGTTAACGGATCAACTGTACGTGGTGTGTAATCTTTCTTGACTACACTCTCGCCTACTAAACTTTTAAAAGCGCCAAATGTAATTGGTGGTGGTGCATTCCCCACAAGCACAACTTCTTTAGCCGGATTATCTTTAAAATTATGTGTACCCAGTACTCGTAATACTCGTGCGGCATCCGCAGGTACGGCAGTATCAATGTGCATACCGTGTTCGCTGCATAGTTCTTTAAAACGCTCGGCAACAGGTTTCCATATCTCGCGTGAGACAGGCTCTGTAAGTGTCCAATATACGTGCAACCCACGACCCGAATTAACGATCAGTGGTTTGGGTAGTGTTAGTGCTTTACAAAAAATGCGTAGCGCTTTTAACCCATCTTCCTGTGTTGCGTAAGGTTTGCCTACACCACAATCTATATCAAGAAAGAAAGACCTAATTTGTTTTACGTTAAACGCTGCGCGAGTCTTGTTAGTTTCAAATCTAGCCAATGCAAAAAATGCATTGATTCCCATCTCATCAAAATTATTTGCTTTTCTTACAGCTTCATCAACAGTCGTAAAAAATCTTTGTTCCGGCTTCTCGTCAGGGTCAGTCAGGTCTTCGGGATTCTTAATTCCTATTATGCAATAGTAACCATCGTCGCCTAATACCGCCCCCAAGAATTCTCTTGCATCCATAGTTGCCCCTGCACCGCGTGAAGAAAAAGGTGGGTACTAACGGGCATGACTCCGCTTTCCCCAAACAACTAAGTTACTTAGTCGTCCCAATCGCCAACAAGGTCAGCAAGATCAGCCTTCTCTACTGCGGGGGCAGTGGATTTCTTTACAACTTTCTTAGGCTCAGGAATTGGCTCTTCAGCCTTCGGTGCAGGGATCGCCACTGCTTTCGGTGCGGGTTTCTCAAACAGCTCATCCGGCGTACCACCAATTTTTGGTGCAGGAATAACACCGTCCATCTGTGACACGTTAAGCGTAACGGCTTTAATCGAATCCTCATGAGTACGCATTTCCAACGCAATAGCAATCTCGTCGTCGTTCAACGCACGGATAGGCTTGAACACCAACTTGGGTGTTGGGCTTGCCGTATCAAAGCGCATCTCAGTTACGATACCAATTGCGTTAGTGTTATGCGCTGCTAGGTGGCGACCATAGGCTTGCAAAGGCATTTTGCCGTTTTCCGCATCGCCAAAAATTGACTTTTGTGGGAGGGTTAACTGATACACTTCGCGCTTCTCAATTTCACCATCGAGCAAAACAGCTATGCGTTGTTGGAATCGGCAAGCACGGCCTTCTCCCTGACCGGAACCCTTGATGTTCTGCTTACAATCCATACAGCGTTGCGATTGGCGCTGATCCTGTGGCACCGATGCATCAGGTGTCTGCGTGTTAGACGACCAACATGCGGGTTTTGTAGTTTCACCTTCTACGTAGCTTCCGGCAAAATACATACGCGATATTCCGGCGGCGTTAATTAGCACCACGTTCATCGCACGTTCTTCGCTTACGCGATGTTCTTTACCGTTAATCAACTCGCGGAACACGCCACCTTTAATTGACAGGCGGCGATTTGAACTTGCATTACCGCTCCCCACCAAGGTAGAGGTCAGGTTGTTTTCGACATCGGCTAAAAGAGCAGACTGCTTACCACCAAATAATGTCATCGAGGACATGTAATTCTCCTATAGGTCTTTATCAGGGTTAAAATTTAATTCCAATTGCACGGGGTGCTTTACATCAACTTCAACTGCAACTTCAACTGATTTTTCTTGTACGTTATCGGCGGGGGCAGCAGACAACGCTTTTATTACCGCCGGAAGATCGAACCGATAAGTAAGCCCGATTGTTACGTAAGTGTCTCTAGGGATGAACCCCTGTTTTACCCACGAACGGATGGTAGATACCGACACTGCGAAGTGTTTAGCACATGCCCCAATAGGGACAAACGGTCCTTGCGTCATTACTTTCTCCTTATAGTTACTGAATATTCACTGTCCACGTTGATCCCCGGGGGCAGTAAATCGGGGTGTTCTGCTAAAAACTGTTTTACGTTACCTTGGTGTAACCGCTTCTCAAGTAACTCTGGTACTTGGTGTTCGACAATAAACTTACCCATCGAATCCCAATCGTTTGTCCAGTAGCTCTGCTTGATCGTGCGGAAGAACAACCCCTCTGCGGTGCGTACGCTTTCGACGTTGTGTTCTTTGCAATGATCAAGTAATGCGGTTTTTACCTTTGCCATCTTTTCCTTGAGCGCATTTTCCTGCTCTTGGAATGTGTGTAATAGCTCGGTATGCTTATCGCGCATCTTGATGTATACCTTGACCAACTTTTCTACAGGGACTTCGTTTGTCATGATAGCTCTCCTTGGTTATGACAACTACATTATAGTGCTGTTTTGTTGATTAGTCTACTATTTCTTTGTAGAGGTCAACTATTTTTGTGTAAACGTCTATTTTATTATCTAATAAGTTGTATACGTGTCTTTCTATACCAGATCCTTGTAATTGGATTACTGTAGTGGGGTGACGCTGCCCAGAACGATGCACTCGTGCGTTAGCTTGGGCGTATGTTTCAAGTGATGAGGTAGGACCCCACCACACTACGGTGTCCGCAGCGGTTAGCGTTACTCCATGTGCTGCTGCTTGCGGTTGGATAATTAGTACCCGAGGGGAATCGGTTTCTTGGAATCGTTTAAATATGTCTGCGCGTTTATTCCCCGCTACATCCCCGCTAATAACTTCGGCGGAAATTTTGTCGGTGTTTAGCTTGTCCACAAGGATTGAAATCACATGCTTGAACGGAACAAACACCAATACCTTTTGGCTCGCCTCATCAATAACTTCTTTAAGCACGGCGTAGCGATGCCTGATATCAAACTCGATGGTCTCGCCTGTATCCGAATACACCGCACCACAAGAAATCTGCAAAAGTTTATTCATGTTAACTGCGGCGTTAACCGTTGTGATCGCTTCTCCCGCTGCTTCGATCAGCATACGTTTTTTAAGTAGTGTGTAGTACTTTTGCTGTTGTCTAGTTAATTCCACCTCCCTTTTAATGTATGTCATTTCCGGTAGATCAAGGCACTCGTCTTTAGTAAAACGTATCGCCGGTTGCAACACGTTGTAAACAATTTTTGAGGCATCAATTTTTGGTGCGTACTTAAATGTAGTTATCTTGACCATCACCATGTCACGAAACGATGTAAAAAATCGTGGTACACCTTTAGGGTTAACAAGTTTCGCTAGCCCGTATGCGTCCACGGGCGACTGTGCAGCGGGCGTTCCGGTCAACATCCACAACCAAGTGTCTGTGGTTAATAAATTATTTAGCACCTTCCATCGTTTAGCTTGCGTATTCTTGTATGCGTTGGCTTCGTCTACGACTATAAGATCAAACTTGGCGTTGTAAATATCCTCCTGCACAATCTCAACCCCATCGTAGTTAATGATGACAAACTCAGCCCCACCGTTAATTATGGCTTTGCGTTTAGCTGCGTTGCCGTAGGCGATACTAACCGTGCGGTGCATAGCAAACTTAAACAAATCAGTACGCCATGCGGCATCCATAATGGACAGCGGGCAAATTACAAGCACCCGCTTAATACGTTTCTGTTTCATCAGGAAGTCTGCCGCCCAAATGACGCTTCCTGTTTTACCTGTACCTTGTTCGTTTAAACAAAATGCCCTACGGTTAAGTGTCAAGAACGCAGACGTTGTGCGTTGGTGATCGAACGGCTTATGTTGCCCTGTCCATACATACTGACCCAGTATTGGACTTGGTACGTTACGGATGTTTAAATTTTTTAATACTTGTACTTCGTCTAGCCCCCATTTAACAAGCACCTTACCTTCTCCTATATTTTTGCTTTTTGGTATCACTGTTGTTATGCGTTGCGGGTTTCGCACCGTCAATAGTAGTGACTTGTTATCAACGATTTCCATGCCACACCTTCATATCTACACGTTCTCGTTTAGAGCCTGTTGTACTAACGATGTTAAGGCGTTTTGGATTGAACCCGTTTTCGCATGTGTGTCTATTGTCTTTGTTTGAACTCCAAAATATGTCCCCTCGCATGATTGCGTATTGTTCTCGTATACGCTTATCGTTGTGCCAATCCGTTTGAAAAATTAATGAACCTACATTAGAGCGACCGCCAAAAATATTAAGCCCCGCAATGGCACTGATATTTGGGCCGCCTTTGTACGAAGCGGATGGATCGTGTCTTGTAAATATAGGTCCAACAAACACCGGCATTTTTAAATCATGTGCGTATGCTCTAGCTTGTTCAAAGTGATCTGCAAAAGTAGTGGCGGCGGTCAATTCATCCATACCTTTTTTACACTCAACACCAAAAAATATGTACCCACCGTTGTGTCGGGCTTTAATTAAAAAGTCTATCGCTTTGTTACTGCGCGTTTTAAATTCTTCTCTGTATAGCCAACCCCATTGGCTAAATTGATTTCGTAGAAACGCTGAACATTCTTCTTCTGTCGTAAAAGGATTCCGCACCGGTTTTTTCTCTTGCGTAACACGCGCTACCGGCGAACTTTCTCCAGTCTCCCGCAAAGAACGTGACCATCCCGCTATTACCCTCGTTAAGTTTGTGTCTAGCGTTTTTGTACCTAACGTCAATTATTTCTCCGACGGCAAATTGACCGAACACGGTGTGCACGGTCTTAAATTAGTGTGGGGTCACATAAAGCAGTGTTCAATTAAAGAGCGGCGAAGAGTGCAGGTGCCTGCCAAGGTACCTATAGTTCCATGCCTTTTAGGAAGGACTACGTCCCCCCTTTACACAGGGCGCTAACCCCCGTATACCCACACGCATAGACACCGTATGCCCATGCGTGTAGATACTTACTTCTTCTTACGTTCGCGCTTACTTACTTCTGAAACTAAATTACCTTTTAAGTCACGCTTAAATGATCGGTTGGTATTAGCATCTTCAACTCGCAGTCCGTCTTTGATGGAACCACCTTTATCAATCGCTTTGACATGCGCAACATCGTTGCCATCACCCTTACTCACCTTACCGACTTTCATAAGTGTGCCTCGGGCTTTGTTGCGTTCAGCACGTTTTTTTATTTGCTCTGGTGTGCCTTGATACGTTGCATATTCTTGCTTGTAATTACGGGGCTTGGTTGCCATTTAATTATTCCTTCCGTTGTGCGGGCATTCTATTACTACACAATGTTTTCGGCATAGTCCGCTAGGACGTGGGTTCCATACATCATTAGTGTACGCTGCTTGCAACTGAGCGTGGGCAGTCAACCATTTCGCCCATAACTCTGTCGTATCTGCTAGGGTGTATCGAGCTTTAATAAAATCATTGCTAACAACAAATAATAACGCAGCATCAACCTGTTCCACAAGGGGGAAATGTTTAAATATCGCTAATGCCATTAACTCTAGCTGACCTCGATCTGCGTATTTTGCACTCTTGCCTGTCTTGTAGTCCACCACCCTAGCCTTACCACTATCATGATTTACTACAACTAAATCCGCAACACCGCGCCACCATACTCGTGGGTCTTTAAACAAACATGGTTCTAGCTTTTCAGTTAACCCCATTTCATACTCGCAATGCTTGTCACCTTCTATGGCGTTTAGTTTATCTAAAACGGGTTTAGCAAACTCAAACGGTGCGGGAAGCGGTGTACCATCCTTGATGTAAAACTCCGCTGCTTCGTGAAACTTCGTGCCGTAATCTGTTGCATCCGTTGGCGGTTCCTCGTATTCTTTAAGAACCTTGATGTGATAAAACTGCTTAGGGCATGTTTCAAACTTTTTAATCCCGCTATACGACCAAGCTGCGATCATTAACAATCTCCGTACGACTTACCAAAACCTGACTCACAGTCAACAGGAAGTCCCGCTGCCCAGTCAGGCACCCAACGCATACACTCCTCCACGTACACCACTGCTTCAGCCACCTGATCTTTATGCACGATACAAGCAATTGCGTCGTGTACGGTAAGCACGACTCTGTACCGCTTAGATATACGCAACATCTGTTCGGCAATGATGCACCGCGCAATAGCTTGGCACACGTTCTCAACTACCTTCCCGCCGTATATACGGGTATACCCTCTACGGGTTTTGTAACTATACTCAACGCCCGTCGCACCCTGTTCAAAACGCAAGTCGTCATAGCGCATCAACAACCCTGACGGTAATTTAATAGCGTTCTTCTGAACAGATAAAACTCCGGGCCGCCCTACCTGTGACACTTCACCCTTTGACATGTTAACGATTACGTTATGTGCTTGCTGCCATAGCATAACGATGTCTTGGTTGGTGCCTCTGTAAAGGCTTATGATACGCCGCGCTTCTTCAATGTCAATAGTGAATCCAAACGTCTTAAGCTGTGCTTGGAACTTGGGCGCACCCATACCGTACCCTGCACCGAGAATGGTAGTTTTACCTACAAAGCGTTCTTCTTTAGTGATGTCACTTTCAGGCTTACCGTAAATGACGGACGCCATCTTCTCGTACACGTCCTGCTTATTGGCAAAACCCTGCACTAAATTTTCCTGTCCTGCGAGCCACGCAAGTACACGGGCTTCGATCTGTGCGGAGTCAGCATCAATGATGACGTGGTTTTCGGATGCTACGATTGCCTTCTTTAACTTGTTAGCATTCGCTCCACGGCTAGGTAAATTCTGTAAGTTAATCTTGTCGTCCCCACCAAACCGTCCGGTGTGCGCGGCATAATACCGGATCGGTACAGGAAGTAGCCCACGGTTTGCGATGTCCATAAAGCGTTGAGTACGTGTTTCCTCAAGCGTTGACTTTGTACCTAGCCTCGCTGCGACAAGTGTTTGTACTCGCACATCAGGATGTTCTGTCAAAGCCTTAAACTCTTCGTCGTTCTTAGCAAGTGCCAATGTTTGCTTACCCGTAGCAGGGCTTACCTTCATGGGCGGTTCAACACCAAACGATCTAAGTAGTTCAGCAAACTTTAAGTTAGACATCAGTTCTTCTTTGCTTGCTAGAACACTTGATAACAACTTTTCCTTTATCTCTTTTGTGTCGTGCAGGTGCTGCTCAAGTAATGCCAGATCAAGTTCAAGCACGGGTTCAATAAACATACGCAAAGTTAAGTCAATTATCTTTAGCTCTTGTTTCGGGAAACCTTTTGCCATCAAGTGAAACAAACTGTGTGTTAACTCTACGTCATTGATGCAATAGTCCCCGTAACGCGAGAGCTGCTCAACGCTGAAATCGGCGCGGTGTAAACCCTTGGCTTGGATTACTTCATCACCCTTGACACCCACGTTGTAGCGTTCAGCCATAGCTTTGAGTGAGCCACCCACTTCAATACCATGCAGGGCACGACCCATACACAAAGTATCAGCCCACACACGAGGCTTGACACCAAAACGCCAAGAAAGGATAGCACCATCAAACATGGTGTTGTGGCATACCACCATCGCGTCTGCCCAGTTGAACGTGTCGAGCCATGCCTTAATCTGTTCATGTGTGCCACTCGCCCATTCTGTTGGGTCGTTGTTAACTTTAACTGCAAGACCAATCACTTCAAATCTATCGTCACGTACATACGCCTCTGTTGTGATCTTACTTAAGCTGAAGTCTTTGTCATAAAATGTTTCAAAATCAACTACGATCAAGTCCATTACTCTTCCTTGGTTTTACGTTTTCTTTTGATTGCTGTAATACCCACTTCGGGTTCGGGTTCTGCGTACTTCGCTCTAATCATGGCGTCTGCCGCTTCGTAACAAGCTCGTGCGTCAGTATCATAATCCCCTCCGTTACCTGTACAAGCGAACATAGCAAGGGCCGCAAACAAGTCCCTCAAGTCTTCGTC
>Ga0181347_1000491_pt1 | contig 13090 bp, 12 predicted proteins | sample Su13VDMM110SN_FD_130102 | JGI IMG/M metagenome (GOLD analysis project Ga0181347, IMG submission 130102) | Freshwater viral communities from Lake Michigan, USA - Su13.VD.MM110.S.N | ecosystem: Environmental > Aquatic > Freshwater > Lake | place: USA: Michigan | collected 2013-07-16
ACTTCTACGTCATTCCGATTAGATGGTTCATCAAGTAATATTCGTGCAGGTATTATTACTACAACAACATTAAATGTTGGTACTGGTGGAACCATAATTACAACAAACTCTACTTCTGTTGGAATTGGAACGACATCACCAAGAGCAAAACTTGATATAGAAGGTCACACAAGATTTAAGACCTATAGTGAAAATGTAGAGTACTTATTAGTTGTTGCAAATCAGGTAACCATAGACCTTTCCAAGGCACAATCATTTATCTGTACTGCAACGAGTGATATTAATCAGTTTAATCTACTCAACCCTCCCTCTGCATCCACTGAATTTACGATTAAAATAGATCAGGATTCTACAGGAGGTCGTACTGTTGGTATTGATACCTTTAGGAATTCTATTAATGCTACAATTCCTGTTTATTGGCCTGGTGGTGGTGTTCTTCCGATTGTAACTCCAACAGCAAGTCGTTCTGACATTTACACATTTAAAACTTTTGATGGTAGCAATATTACCAGTGTAGGACTTTATGGAGTGGTTGTTGGTCAAAACTTTCTAAACTAAAATAAAGTAAAGTAAAATGAAACAAACGACTTTAGATCTAAACGGGCCAATTCTTTCATTTACTACAAATCCTGAAAATGTTTTGGTTAATAATGCAGGAATAGCAACATTTGTTGGAATTGCAACAGCAACATTTCCAACACAAATACCTGCAAATTCTGCAACATCAACTGGAAGTATATCATATCAGTGGTATGATTCTAATGTTGGAAGATTAAGTAATAGTACATATGTAACTGGAACTGCAACATCTACTTTAACATTATCAAATTTAATTAGTCCAACTGACCATAAACGTCAAGTATATGTAATAGCAGATTATGTTCCATCTGCATATCAATCATCATCACCAATAACTGCAGGTACGGCACGTTCAACTGGAAATGCAATTAATCAATCAATTAATTCAAGAACCGCAATAGTATCAGTACGACCACAAATAAGTATTGCAACTCAACCAATAGGATCATCTGCTGTAGAGAATACAAATGCTACTATTAATGTTGTTGCATCATCTACAGATCCTTCTCAAGTAACTTTTTTATATCAATGGTCGTTAAATGGTGTCAATCTTACAGACGATTCAACAGTAAGTGGATCTACCACACCAAATCTTACGATATCACGTCCAATAGGAACATATACATTACAAGTAAAAATCTCAAACCTTTTTGCATCAAACACTCCAATATTTTCTGATAATGTTAATATTGAATTTATTCCACTCAGAAAACGTATCAATATTGAGCAATATGATACAACATCACCGACTGCGGTATTAAGTTCTCAAAATTTATTAGATGAAGAAATAACTTTACTGGGACAAAATCAAACAAGTTCAACAAGTTTAATATCTTTATATGCTCCAGAAGAAAATATAAATGTGGAGATTGATATTTATTCTGGTAGTGGTATTGGTGGTGCTCAGGGAGGTTATTCCAGAATTAGATTTCTTATGAAAAAAAATGAAGAATATACTATTGCTGGATTAGACTCATTCAATAATTGTCCATTTATTTACCGCAAAGGAACTTTAATTGCGGTTTGTGGAAAGGGTGGAGATTCATCATCTAATGGTAATGGTGGTGCTGGGGGTGGAATAAATGTTGCTGGTGCATCTGGAAGTGGTAGAGGTGGTGGTTCTGGTGGAGCACTAATTGCAGCAGGAACACTATCATCAAATGGTATTTTTGGGTCTGCATCCTCACTTACCCCAATCAGTCCAGATACAAAAGCAACCGGACAAACTGGAGGAAGAGCACTTCCTTGTCCGAAAGGAAATTATTGGTTATCTCAAGGAAAATCACCTTGTTCAGATGTTGGAACGAGTAAAATATTTCTTGCAAATGGAACATTAGTTACTAATTCAGCATCCATCACCAGAGGATTTAAGTCTGGTTATGATATTCGGCAGACTTCCGGACAAGGACAGAATGGAAGAAACCCTGACCCAATATATAATCCACAAACTTGTTCACGTAGAGTTGACCGTACTGGTTCACGTAGAGTTGATCGTACTTGTTACACAAGAGTTTCACAAACCAGTACACGAGTAGTTCCACGAACCAGTACACGTAGAGTTCAACAGACTTCTTATACACCAGTGGTAACTATAACTCCAGACCCAATATATGTTCAACAGACTTCTTATACACCAGTTGTAACTGTAACTCCAGACCCAATATATGTTCAACAAACTAGTACACGTACAGTTGCAGTATATGATGGTTCATGTGGTTCGTTGGCGTTTTTTTGTGCTCTTGGAAGCGTAGCTTCTTGTCAAATTTATAATAATTTATGCCCATATTATGCAGAAGAATCTTATGATAGTTCATATTACATTTATCCTGAACCATATACCACTGGTGGAGATGCTTATGATAGCTCATATTACATTTATCCTGAACCATATACCACTGGTGGAGATGCTTATGATAGTTCATACGATGAAACTTATGATACCTCATATACAGAAACTTATGATAGTTCATATGACCAACCATATGATTGTTCATATGATGAAAACTATGATGATTCATACGATGAAAGTTATGATTGCTCATACTATACATATCCTCCTGCCGAAGCAGCAGGAGGCAATGGAGGTGCTGGTGCAACTGGTGGCAATGGTGGAACAGATAGTTGTGGAGGTGGTGGAGGAAGTGGATATACTGATGGTTCTGTGACTGTGATAAGTACTCAATTAGGTGGAAGCACTGGGTTCTCTAAGATTGTAATTAGAAGAGTTTAATTAACATAAATAAACGAAATACAATATTATTATGACTGAAGAACATCAATATCCTTCACTATCTGAACAAGGAAAAAATTTAGTAAAGTTTAGTTTTGACTTAATTAAGAATGCTCTGCAAAGCGGTGCTTTTATGGTTTCTACTGAAATAAAAACACAAAGATTAGAAATATGTAAATCTTGTGAGTGGTATGATGATAATAACGAACAATCTAAATGTAAAAAATGTGGATGTTTTGTTATTCCCAAGGTCTCATTTGCATTAGATAGCTGCCCAGAAAATAAATGGAAAGAAAGTCAAGATGGTTGGAATGAAAGGTTTGATGAAATTATGAAAAAAACAGAAGAAGATACTATTACAAATTCTGCTAAATATTAATAACTAACAGGTTGGCGTTCTCCACCTATGTCTGCAGTAAATAAGAATTTCGTCATAAAAAATGGGTTAGAAGTAGATACTAACCTGATTCTTGCAGATGCATATACTAATAAAGTAGGTATTGGCACCACAGTTCCACAATACACTCTACACGTTAATGGTGGTATTGGTGCAACAGACCTTTATGTTTCTGGTATTGGTACAATTGTTACCTTCCAAAGCACTACAGGAATAATCACTAATTTAACAGCAACTAATTTATTTGCTGGTGTTGGAACTATCACTAGAATACAATCAACTAATATTAATAATATTGGTGTTACTACATCAATAAACCTTAATATAACAGGAATTGCAACAATTGCTGTTGGTGTTGTTACCTTTTTATCTGGGACCAATCTAAATTATTCTGGTATAGGAACAATTGTTTCTCTGAACTCAACAAATGCAAATGTTTCTGGTATTTCTACATTAGGTGTTACTAGTACTACAAATTTAACATCACAAACTCTTGTTGTAAGTGGTATCAGCACATTAGGTGTTACATCAGCAACTAACTTAACTTTACAACAACTTAATGTTTCTGGTATTTCTACATTAGGTGTTACTAGTACAACCAATTTAACATCACAACAGTTAAATGTTTCTGGTATCAGCACATTAGGTGTTACATCATCAACTAATTTAACATCACAACAACTTAATGTTACTGGAGTATCAACATTAGGTGTTACATCATCAACTAATTTAACTTCACAAACTCTTGTTGTAAGTGGTATCAGCACTTTAGGTGTTACTAGTACAACTAACTTAACATCACAACAGTTAAATGTTTCTGGTATCAGTACATTAGGTGTTACTAGTACTACTAATTTAACATCACAACAGTTAAATGTTTCTGGTATCAGTACATTAGGTGTTACTAGTACTACTAATTTAACATCACAACAACTTAATGTTTCTGGTATTAGTACTGTTGGGGTATTAACTGCAACTAGAATTGGTATTGGGACTACAAATCCAACATCAGAACTTTTTGTCGTTGGAAATATATTTTCGACTGGAATTACTACATTAGGAACTATTAAGATTTCTTCTGGTATTGTAAGTTCTACTAATCCTGGGGTTAGTACTGTTACTTATTATGGTGATGGTAACTTTCTAAACCTAACCTCTAATCCAAGTAGAGGTGTTGGTATTGGTACTATTGGTGGTGTTGTTGGGTATGCGGTCACTTTTATTGATTTTAAAGGCGCAGGAGTTTCTACAACACAATATAATTCAAGCACTGGTATCGCAACTATCTTTTTTGAAGGTGGAAGTGGTATTAGTAGTAGCAGCAGTGGTATTGGTATTGAAACTACTGGTGGTGTTGTTGGATATGGTATTACTTTCTTAAGTCTTAAGGGTGCAGGAGTTTCTACTACATTTTATAACTCAAGCACTGGTATCGCAACCATCTTTTTTGAAGGTGGGGGTAGTAGTGGTATTATTACTTCTATAAACAATCTTGAATTTTCTATCGGTTCTGCAGTATCACCATCATTATTTTTTAATAGCGATATTCAAACTGGGTTCTTTTCTCCAAGTACTGGACAGTTTACTGTTGTTTCTAGCGGATCTTCAATACTAAATATAAATTCCAGTGGAATAAATGTCTCTGGAATTATAACAAGTAATGGAGCAAATTTCAACTCAAATGAAATAAATAAAGTAGTATTAAAAAACTATACTGAAAAGGTTCAAGCACTTGGTAATACAGGTATATCTACAACTATTGATCTGAAAGATGCTAATGTGTTTACTGCAACCTTAACTGACAACTGCACTTTCACATTTGTTACAGGTGTTACCTCCGGTGCCGCATCTTTTACACTCATTTTAGCAAATGATGCAACAGCAAGTAGAACTATTACTTGGCCTGTATCCGTGAAATGGTCAAATAACGTTGTCCCAACAAGAACAACTACGGCAAGTAAAACTGATATTTGGTCATTTTTTACTCCAAACAACGGTACCACTTGGTATGGTGGCATTTCTCTTCTAAACTTTACATAAAGGTACTCTCATGGACGATTTAAATTCAAAATATATAGATTTTATTGGAATGTATGAAAATATATTACCAGATGGATTTTGTAATTTTTTAATAAAGGAATTTGATAGACTTTTAGATTCTGGTTGCGGTAGTAATCGTCAAGAAAATGGTGAAGGATTAAAAATACAAAAAGAGGATTCTTTCTTTAATTTAAGTTTAAAAAATCATGGTGTTGCAAATTTCAATGGAGATTCTAGTCCTAGAATTGTCTTAAATTCAATTCAAGAATGTTTTTTAAAATATGCAGCAAAATTTGATATCCTAAAAGAAATGAACTTGAATTCAATATCATTAAAAATGCAGAAAACTGTTCCTGGTGCTGGATATCACGTATGGCATTGTGAACAAATGTCTACTGAGACCGCAGAAAGGGTATTGGTATGGGCAATTTATTTGAATACTCTTAGTGCCGATGCGGCTGGAGAGACAGAATTTTTATATCAAAAACTTAGAATCAAACCAAATGAAAACAGTATGATTATTTGGCCAGCATCGTATACACATACACATAGGGGAAATGTAGTTTACGGGGATACCGCAAAATACATTATAACAGGTTGGTTTCACTTGGATTAAAAGTAAAATTCTATTTTTTTATACGTAACAGGAGTATTTAAATGGCTTTAGGTTTTAGTGGAAAGGCAAGAAAAAGTGGTATGGAACCAGCTTCTTCAATAACTTTCAATGCTCCTGAAGTATTTATTGCTCCCACTCGATTAAGAAGATTAAATGTGAGTGGCAGAGGATCTCCAGGAAATCCGGGAAATCCAGGAACTGGGGGAATTGGTGGTGCTGGGGGATCTGCTGGTAATCCTGGTAATGCTGGACCAGCAACAGTCCCATTTCATCATACCCCAGCTGGACATAATCCTGGTGGACACAATCCTGATGGACACAACCCCCCTGGACACAATCCTGGTGGACACAATCCTGGTGGACACAATCCTGGTGGACACAATCCTGATGGACACAATCCTGATGGACACAACCCCCCTGGACACAATCCTGGTGGACACAATCCTGGTGGACACAACCCCCCTGGTCAAAATCACGTACATAACCCAGAAGCAAATGCCCCAGCTGGACATAATCCTCCTGGACACAACCCACCTGTTAACCACGGAGATGGCTATCAACCGGGATTAGAACCAGGAGAGGCTGGTCACCACCATGGACCGGGGTCCAGTCCAGGAAACTCTCATCCAGGAAACTCTCATCCAGCTCATCACGAACAAGCGGCGACCAACCCAGGAAACCCCAACCCAGGAAACCCCAATCCAGGAAACCCCAATCCAGGAAACTCTCATCCAGGAAACTCTCATCCAGGAAACTCTCATCCAGGAAACTCTCATCCAGGAAACCCCAATCCAGGAAACCCCAATCCAGGAAACTCTCACCCAGGAAACTCTCATCCAGGAAACCCAAATCCAGGAAACCCTAATCCAGAATCAAACAATCCTACAATACCTGGTCATACTGGAAACTCTGGATCAGGTGCAACAGCAGGAAGTCCAGGGAGTTCAGGGAGTCCAGGATCAGTAGGAAATACTGGTTCAAGTAGTTCATTTTTAGGAATAACCTTAGCAGGAGGTGCTGCAGGAATTGCAGGAATTGGAAATACAGGAGATCCAGGAAATCCTGGAACAAATGGTCCAGGGGGAGCAATTGGTTCTCCAGGAAGTGCAGGAAGTGCAGGAAGTACAGGAGCTACAGGAAGTGCTAATCCTGGTGGTGCAGGTGGTGTAGCAAATACATCAAACACTAATGATGCTACAATCGCAGGAAGTTTATCTTATCCTGTTATAGTTCCTTCTGGTGGATTTGTAACTATTACTTGGGATTCACAGTAATAAATAATAAAAATACATTTTATTTGGTGGTAACATTTAATTATGGCTTTTGAATCAATATGGTACTTTACAGATTTACCTACAAATGTGGTAGATATTATAGAAGAAGACTTAAAAACTGATTATGACTCACATTTTTCTCAATCTGAGCTTTATGGGAAAAGTGTCAATCTTAATAAAAGGAATTCACAAAATACCTGGATACCAACAACACACTGGGTTGCTGGTTTCTTATGGCACTATGTACAGAGAGCAAATCGTGAGAACTTTCTGTATGATTTGAGAAATATTGATGGCGAAAGTCTTCAATATACTCGTTATGGTGTAGGGCAGTTTTATGGGTGGCATAATGATGCAGGACTTGCAACACAATATAAACCTCAATCAGTTAATAATCGTTCAGAAGGACTTGCAAATGACTTTGTGAATGAGAACATTGAGTTGGTAAGGAAACTTTCATTCTCATTGCAACTTTCTGATCCTGATGATTACGAAGGTGGCAACGTACAAATTATGAATGAATCAGGAAAATCACATTTTGTTCCAAGAAAAAAAGGGACAATTGTTCTTTTTGATTCTCGCGCACAACATCGAGTTCTTAAGGTAACAAAAGGAGTTCGTAAGAGCATTGTAGGGTGGACGTGTGGTCCGCGTTGGAAATAAGATGACACAAACAATGGAACAAACGAATGAACTGCAACTGCAATGGCAGGAGCGCCAGAATACAGGAACTGCGTGGACTCGTAACGAAAATTTTGATAAAAATGGATACTTAATAATTCAAAATTTGTATAATTCTGAAAATTTATATCACCCACTTCCAAAAGATCGTGGGGTGGTTAGATATTATGGTAAAAATGTTGACCAATTTAGCATTGATCCAAAAGAACAATCCGAAGATTCACAAATAGATGAAATGTTATTGAGGTATTGGCATCCACAATATAGGCAAATACATACAGAAATTCGTATTAAATTGGAAGAAATACTTGGAAGGAAATTATATAATACTTATTACTGCGATAATTTTTATTTTGTTGGAGAACCAGAACCACTACGACTTGAACATGATTCTGGTGAAATTTGTGTGAGTATTCATATAAGCACTAATTTAGAAGGTGAAGATTCAAAGTGGCCTCTTTGGATTAAAACTCCCGATACTTATAGTGATAAAAATAAAACTCAAATTATTGTTCCAGGAGAATATTTACCAATAGTTTTAGAACCTGGAGATGCTATCGTGTATAAAGGATGTGAAAGACCACATTATAGAGGTCCATTGCCAGGAACAAATAATACAAAAATGTTCTTTGGTAGAGAGGTTACTCTTTATTATCATCAAATTTTCTTTTATTATGTTCTTCAAGATGGCGAGAGATCACATTATGCATCATATCCTCCAGTAACCTAAATATCCAAAAACATCTTAAGGTGTAGATTTAGATGATAAGATTTATTTACATGTAGATATTTTTTAAAATTTATACATACTTGAAAAAAATAACATAAAATATTATGCAAGCAATTTCATTTAATAATTTTTTTGAGGGAAAATTTACTCCTAATGAAGTTAGAGATCGTGGATTAAGTCTATTTAAAGATTCAAACTTAATTACTGACAGATCTAACGGATATCCTGGAACAAGAAGAGAAGTACCTTTCGATATTCGAAAATACATTGAAGAAAAAATTTCAGAACCAATTTCTATTTTACTTGGATATGAAAAAATTCAAATTAAACCAAATGCCCGTGTTGGGATGGAATACCATCTAACAACTTCAATACATCAACATGGACTTGTTCATACGGATAATCCGAGTTGGATTGCTGGAGTAATATATTTAAATCCAGTTTCACCAAAAAATTCTGGAACAAAATTTTTAAAGTTAAAAAAAGAATATCAGGATACATATCCTGGTATTACAAATTTTCGTGAAGTCAATGTTACAGATGATGAAAAATTAATCAAACTATTTGGAACACAAAAGGAATATTACAACAAAAGATATTTTCAAGAAGAAAAATATATTGAAAATGTATATAATTCAGCAATTCTTTATCCAGGCAAATATTATCATTGTCCCGGAAAATATTTTGGAGAAACTTTAGAAGATTCGAGATTTGTAATTGTCATTTTTGCTAATCATTAAATCTAAAAGTTAAGGAAAACTTTGGTTTGATAAATATTTAAAATGCTTTCAAACTAATGGCAGCAGTAAGTTCGGTTAATTTAGTTATCCATAAAGGAACTAATTTTGAAGAGACATTTGTATTGAAGGATGAAAACGATTCTAATTTAAATTTAACAAATTCTACTGTTACTTCAAGAATAAGAAAACATCCAACGGCAACACAATTTAACTCATTTACTACATTAATTATTGGTGGAAATGTAAAAATTTCAATGGCATCAACTATTACTTCCACATTAAAAAGTGGAAGAAATCATTTTGACGTTGTTTTGACGGATAGTATTGGATTTATATCAAAAATACTAGAAGGAAATATATTAGTTTATGATACGGTTTCATTATGACAATCAAAGTAACAGTTTTATCCGGAGTAGTTATGGCAAGAACACTACAAGAACTATTAGATGTTGATGTATCTGGAGTTGGGGATAAGTATTTAATCATGTATGATGCAGCTACACAAAAATATAAAGCAGTCAATCCTGATGTGGTACTCTCTAATGCAGCAACAGAACCAATTTCTCCAGGACTTCCAGACGCCTTTGTAGATGAATTGGATGTTGATTTGGATAATAAAATTAATCTTGATGCTGGTAGTTTTTAAATATTATAAATAAAATTATAAACAACTAAAAAAAGTACAGAAAAATGCCAGCTCCTACCTTACAGTTTAAGAGAGGTCTTTTTACTAATTTGCCCGGTCTAAAGGCAGGTGAACCTGGGTTCACAACTGATTTTTTCGAACTTTATGTAGGTATTGATAGTACTACAAATAACAATAAGTTTCTTGGTTCTCATCGTTACTGGAGCAAAGGATCTGCCTCAACCGGTAGTGGTGTTAACCTTGTAGAAGCAACTTCTAATGGATCTGATTTCATTACACTTAAGGCACCAGACACTCTTGCTGGTATTACGACTTATACATTTCCTGCAACACCAATAAATAATAATGTCTTAGCAACAGATACAAATGGAGTTCTTTCTTGGGTTGCATCAGTTAATGAATTTAGTATTGGAACTCTTGTTAGTGGAATCGGAACTTTTACTAATAATGTAGCTTTTACCACAACTACTAATAATACTTTAGGAAATGAAAATACTGGTGCGGTTCAACTTGATGGTGGTATGGGTATTGCAAAGAACCTTACCGTTAAGGAAAATCTTCATGTTGGTGGATTTGTAGAATTTGTTGGTGCTGGAGTTACGATTAATGCAGGAGGTATTAATGTTGCTGCTGGTATTGTTACTGCAGCAAGATTTGTATCTAATGTATTAACTGGAACTGAACCGATTTCTGTTGCTTCATCAACTCAAGTTAATAATTTAAATGCACAATATGTTGGTGGATTTGGAGCACCAACCAGTCAAGTTATTGGTGCTACTGATACTCAAACATTAACCAATAAGTCTATTGCACTGGGTAGCAATACTATAACTGGTACTTTAGCACAATTTAATACTGCATTAACCGATGCTGATTTTGTTAGTATTTCAGGGACAGAAACACTCACCAATAAAACTCTTACATCACCTACTTTAACAACTCCAGTATTAGGAACACCAAGTTCTGGTACACTAACTAACTGTACTGGATTACCAATAAGTGGTCTAACTGCATCTACAGCAACTGCACTGGGTGTTGGTTCTGTTGAACTTGGACACGCAAGTGATACTTCAATCACTAGAGTATCTGCTGGTGTAGTTGCAATTGAAGGAGTGAATATTGTTACTACATCTTCTACTGATACATTAACTAATAAAACTCTTACATCACCTACATTAACAAACCCAACATTAGGTGATGCAGGTGCAACAAATATTAATGTTTCTGGTATTACAACCACCGGTACTCTTAAACTTCTTGGTACTTCTGGTATTGGCATTACTGGTATTTCATCAAGTACATCACTTACAGAAAATAGTCACACATTTCTACCTACACAAGCAGCAGTTAAGGCATATGTAGATAACGTTGATATAACTCTTGGTATTACTGCTGATAGTGGCGGTCCAAGTACTGTTGGAACCGCACAAACTCTTACTATTTCTGGTACTGCAAACGAAGTCAATACTGCTGTTTCTGGACAGACCATTACTGTTGGACTTCCTGATAGTGTAACGGTTACAACTGCACTTACCACTCCAACGGTTAATGCATCAAACCTCAAGGCAAATGATGGTACAACTGCGATTACCATCACAAACTCTACTGGTGCTGTTAGTATTGGCAATAGTCTAACGGTACAGGGTAACCTCTTTGTAACCGGTACTACAACTCAAATCAATACTGATGCTCTTAAAGTAGAAGACAGAACAATTGATTTGGGTATTGTGAATGGTGCTGCACCAGGAACTGCAACCACTTGGGACCTTGGTATTCTCTTTAACTATCACGCAACAACTGCAAAGAAATCAGCAGTTATTTGGGAACACGGAGATGCAAGATTTAAGTTTGCAAGTATTCTGGATGCTGACACTGATACTGATGGATCTGATAAAAGCACTCCACAACTTACAGTCAATACATTTGCTCCTATTGAAATTGGACAACTCTGGGTAAATGACTGTGCTGGTTCATCGCAGGTGATTTCTTGCACAGGAACTACAAGAAATCTAATAAACATCACTATTGACGCAGGAGAATTTGTATAGTTCTAAATTATAAAATAGTCTAAATAGAGGGAGTTATCTCCCTCTTTTTTTATGACTGAAGACGACCTAAAATCAGTACTCGCAAAATATCAACAAAAAGCATTTGAATTATTTAATTCTAATATTGTATTAGAAACTCAAATAGAGAAATCAAATCATACTATAGATATCTTAAATGCCGAACTTGAGAAACTCAAAAAATCAAAAAGAGGGGCAAAAGTAGAAGAAGATTTTATATAAATAATAAAAACTCTTATATAAGAGTTTCTATGGTAGATACCAACAATTAGAGGATGAATGGCAGCACCTATTATTAAAATCAAGAGATCATCTGTTGCTGGAAAAAAACCAACATTAAATGATTTACCTTTAGGAGAATTAGCACTTAATACTTATGATGCAGAACTCTATACCAGAAGAGAAAGAAGTGGTATAGGAACTGATGTTGTAAGTCTTGGTGCCGGTACAACAGTTACAAATATTCTGTATGTTACGAAAGATGGAAGTGATACAAACACAGGAAGAAAACTTGGAGACGCAAAAGCAACAATCGCAGGAGCAATCGCAACAGCAGGAGCAGGAACTGTTATTAAAGTTAGTGCTGGATCTTATGTAGAAAATAATCCTATAACAATTCCAGAACAAGTAAGTATTATTGGTGATAGTTTAAGAGAAGTATCAGTATCACCACAGAATGCAAATGAAGATTTGTTTTATGTTGCAAATGGTGATTATATTGCAGAAATGTCCTTTACTGGGTCATTAAATTCTGGTAAGGCAATCGTTGCTTTTAATCCAGTAAATGTTGGATATTTTAATGCTTCTCCATATGTACAGAACTGTACGAATTTTATTCCAAATAGTATTGGAATGAAGATTGATGGTTCCAAGGCAATAGGACCAACAAAGTCTATGGTTGTTGATTCTTATACACAATATAATCAAGGTGGTATTGGAGTCTCAATTACAAATGAAGGATATGCACAGTTAGTTTCACTTTTCACTATCTGTAATGAGACTGCGATTTTCTGTGGTTCTGGTTCTGCTTGTGATTTAACGAACTCTAACTCATCATTTGGTAATTATGGATTAGTTGCCGATGGTGTTGG
>Ga0181347_1000492_pt1 | contig 13072 bp, 14 predicted proteins | sample Su13VDMM110SN_FD_130102 | JGI IMG/M metagenome (GOLD analysis project Ga0181347, IMG submission 130102) | Freshwater viral communities from Lake Michigan, USA - Su13.VD.MM110.S.N | ecosystem: Environmental > Aquatic > Freshwater > Lake | place: USA: Michigan | collected 2013-07-16
ACACTTATGGGCGTGAGTTTCCTGTCTGGGCAACTCGAAATGGTCAATTAGATTTTACAAATTGTGAAGTATGAAAAAAGCACTCATTACTGGTATTACGGGACAAGATGGATCCTACCTTGCCGAACTCCTTTTGGAAAAAGGTTATGAGGTTCATGGAATCATTCGCAGATCTTCATCTATCAATACTGCTCGTATTGATCACATATATCAAAATATTAAATTACATTATGGAGACTTAACAGACTCGACTAATATAGTTAGAATTATTCAAAAAGTTCAACCAGATGAAATTTATAATCTTGGTGCTCAAAGTCATGTTAAGGTATCCTTTGAGATGCCTGAATACACTTCTGATGTAGATGCTCTGGGAACTTTACGCATTCTTGAAGCGGTGCGTCTCCTGGGTATGGAAGACCGTGTGCGGATCTATCAGGCATCTACCAGCGAACTCTACGGACTAGTTCAGGAGACTCCACAAAAGGAAACTACACCCTTCTATCCTCGCTCTCCCTATGGTGTGGCAAAACTTTATGGATACTGGATTGTCAAAAACTATCGTGAGGCATATGGAATGTATGCTTGTAGTGGCATTCTGTTCAATCATGAATCTCCCCGTCGTGGTGAGACCTTTGTAACCCGCAAGATTACTCAGGCATTTTCTAAAATTTCTGTAGGACTTCAAGATTGTTTGTATCTTGGTAATCTTAATGCAAGACGGGATTGGGGACATGCTAAGGACTTTGTAGAAGCAATGTGGCTAATGCTTCGACAAGATGAACCAGAAGACTTTGTGATTGCTACTGGAACTCAGTATTCAGTAAAAGATTTTGTTGAAGAAGCGTCACCTTATTTCGGAATGGAGATTGTTTGGGAAGGTGAGGGAGTAAATGAAGTTGGTATTGATAAACTTTCCAAAAAAACAGTCATTCGAGTTGATCCTAAATATTTTAGACATTCTGAAGTTGAGACTTTGTTAGGTGATGCCTCCAAGGCAAAAGAAAAACTGGGTTGGGAACCTAAGATTTCATTTAAACAATTAGTTGAGGATATGTGTAATCATGAAAAATAAAATGTTTCATAAAATTAAAAAGTGTAGAGTTTGTAAAAACGAACATCTTATTACTGTTCTTGATCTGGGAGATCAATATATTTCTGGAATTTTCCCCAAAGAAATAGACCCTGATATGTATAAAGGCCCACTTAAACTTGTGAAATGTGATGAAACTACGGGCGGTTGCGGACATGTACAATTAGAACATACTTTTGATCTCCCTACAATGTATGGAGATGATTATGGTTACCGTTCGGGATTGAACAATAGTATGGTAAAGCATTTACAATCAAAGTATGAAAGGATTGTTAAATTTTTAAAGTTAAAAGATAATGATATAGTTATTGATATTGCTGGGAACGATGGAACTTTTTTAGGATTTTTTTCATCTAATTTAAAACTTGTCAGTATTGATCCAACTTCTAAAAAGTTTTCAAAATATTTTAAATCACATGTTGATCATATCGCAGATTTCTTTTCTGAAAATATTGTTAAATCTTATTTTCAAAATCAAAAAGCAAAATTAATTACATCATTTTCAATGTTTTATGATCTAGAAGATCCCTGCCAATTTGCAAGAGAAGTGAATAATGTTCTTGATCCGATAGAAGGACTTTGGGTCTTAGAACAAAGTTATATGCCAGAGATGTTGAAAGTAAATTCTTTTGATACAGTTTGTCATGAGCATTTGTCTTACTATGGAATGAGACAACTTAAATATATCATGGATAGTTCTGAATTTAAAATTGTTGATTTTGATTTTAATGATGTAAATGGTGGAAGTATTTCTGTTGTAGTTGCAAATAAAAATAGTGATTATAATGAATGCACTGATAAATTAACTGCATTATTACAAGAAGAATTGGATCTTGGATTAGATACTATAACTCCCTGGGAAGATTTTCAAGTCAGAATTGATGATTGTAAAAATAAATTTATAGATATTTTAAAAAAACTTAAGAAAGATGGATTAAAAATTGCTGCTCTTGGTGCAAGTACTAAAGGTAATGTAACTCTACAAACTTGGGGCATTTCTGATTATATTGATGTCGTAGGTGATGTAAATCCAGATAAGAATGGTTCTTATACTCCAGGCACTTGGATCCCTATTAAAGATGAGGATAGCGTTCTCTCTGAGTGTGATGTTTTTATAATTCTTCCCTGGCACTTTAAGAAATTTTTTGTAAATAATTTAAAGTTTAAGGGAAAGCAATTGTTGTTCCCACTTCCAATTCCAGAACTTATTACTGTGTCGTAATGAATAAAGATTCTAAAATTTTTGTTGCTGGACATCGAGGTTTAGTTGGATCAGCAATTGTAAGAACTCTTCAAGAAAAAGGATATGAAAACGTTGTGACCAGAACTAGATCTGAAGTTGATCTTCTAAATCAAAAAGAAGTTGAAGAGTTTTTTGCTTCTGAAAATATTGATTATGTATTTGATTCTGCTGCTCGTGTTGGTGGTATCTATGCAAACGACCATTATTCGGGTGAGTTTATTTACGAAAACACTCAGATTCAAACCAATCTGATTCATTATGCTTGGAAGTATGGGGTAAAGAAGTTTCTTTTTCTAGGATCGGTGTGTATCTATCCTAAGTTTGCTGAAGTTCCAGTCAAAGAAGAATCATTGTTGACTGGACATCTTGAACCAACTAATGCTGCATATGCCATAGCAAAAATTTCTGGTATCAAGATGCTTCAAGCATATCAAAAGCAGTATAAATTTAAATCTGTATCTCTTATGCCGTCAAATCTTTATGGACCTGGTGATAATTTTCATCCTCAAAATGGACATGTTATTCCTGCAATGATGAGTAAGTTTAACAATTCAAATGGAAAGGATGTAACTTTTTGGGGAGATGGCACTCCTATGAGAGAGTTCCTTTATTCAGATGATCTTGCGGATGCTTGTTTATTTGCAATGCAACGTTTTGAAAATGCAGAACTTGTAAATGTTGGTTCTGGGTATAATGTAAGTATTAAAGAACTTGCAGAAAAAATTGCAACAGTTGTTGCATATGATGGAAAGATTAATTGGGATACTTCCCGTCCAAATGGAACTCCTAATCGTCCTTTGGATTATTCGAAGATATCTGAAATTGGTTGGAAACCAAAACACACTTTGACATCTGGATTGGAAAAAACTTATCTGTGGTTTACCAAAAACACTTATTATGAAAATTGCAAATGATTCACAATGGATTATCTGGATGTAAGTTGGAAATTGTTGATGATGGAATATTGAGAAAATATTCTTCTTCTGCTCATTATAATCAAAGATTAATAAAGCAAGCAGACAAGCAAATTTTATTTTCTAAATTTATTCTTAAGAATATAGATACTCCAAAAGTTTTGGGAGCATCAGTAAATCAATTGTATTCATTTGACATGGAATATATACCAGGTCTATCTTCCTATGAATATTTTTCAACAGTAAATATTTGTGGAATTAAATTTGTTATTCAAACTTTGTTTGATTACTTTGATTATTTTTCTAATAATATAAGAGAATATAATATTAGAAATAAAGTAATTAAAAAAATAGATTCATTACAAAATAAAACAAAATACTCAGACTATTTGAAATATTTAAAAACATATATGGATAGTAATCAAATAATTGTACCCAAAACTTTTTGTCATGGTGATTTAACATTCAATAATATTATTTTCCATAAAAATAGATTATTTTTTATTGATTTTTTAGATTCTTATATTGACAGTTTCTTTTGTGATATTGTAAAATTAAAACAAGATTTGTATTACTTGTGGAGTCTTAAAGTTCAGAATGAAGAGACTTTGAGGATTATTAAAATTTATAAACATATTTGGGAAAAGTTAAATCAAAGATATAAAAAGTATATTGATACAAAAGGATTTGAGATTCTTGATGTAATGAATTCTCTGAGAATAGAACCATACTTGACTAATGATAATCAAAGAGTTATACTAGATACAATAATAAAATCAACAAAATTATATGAAAAATTTAATAATTCCAATGGCAGGAAAATCTAGTAGATTTCCTAATATGATACCCAAATGGATGCTAACACATCCAATGACAAATAGGTTTATGGCAATTGAATCTATTCTTGGATTAAACCTGGATTTTTTTGATAATATCTATTATGTGTGTCTAGCAGAGCACGAAAAAAAATATAGTTTTCTTGATGGATTTGTGGCAGAGTTGAATGATGTTGATATTGGAAATAAATTTAAAATTTTATTCTTAGAAAAACAAACATTATCACAATCAGAAACTGTTTATCAGGCAATTCAAATTGCAGGAATTGAAGGGTTTATATTCATTAAAGATTCTGATGGATATTATGAATCCAATATAATTGATGAAAATAATCAAATTGCATTTTTTGACTTGAATGATATGGATGACATCAATGCAAGAACAAAAAGTTATATTGAATTTGATATTAATGGTTTGATTAGTAATATTGTAGAAAAAAAAGTAATCAGTTCAACTTTTTCTGTAGGTGGATACGGATTTGAAAGCGCAGAAGAATTTTGTAAAACATATGAAAAATTTAAAGATATTGAAGAAGAATGTTATATTAGTCACATTATTTTTGAAATGATTCTTTCAGGTTCTTCTTTTTACGGTTTAAAAACTTCAAACTTTAAAGATTGGGGAACTCTTGTTGCATGGAACAAATATAAAGGTCAGTATAGTTGCTTATTTGTTGATATTGATGGAACATTAGTTACTAATTCTTCGATTCATTTTCCTCCATATGTAGGTAATGGGTTCCCATTAACTGATAATATTTCTCTTTTAAGATCTCTTTATGAATCAAAGAGAGCAAAGATTGTTTTAACGACAAGTAGGCCAGAAAAACTAAGAGGGTTGACAATTTCTGAGATGATAAAGTATAATATTCCATATGATGAACTTATTATGGGCCTCCCTCATTGCAAAAGAGTAGTTATAAATGATTTTGCAAAAAGTAATCCATATCCATCTTGCGCAGCGATTAATCTTCCAAGAAATTCAGACAATCTAACAGAACTTTTAAAATGAAAATACTTTTAACTGGTGCCGCTGGTGGGATTGGATCTACTCTTGGTTATTATCTTTTTAAAAAAGGACATGATTTAACATTAGTTGATAATCTTAGAAATGGATATAAAGAAAATTTATTAATTGATGGAAAACCATTTGGCAATTTTTTTAATCAAGATATTTGTGATTCTCAACTAAGTGATAAATTATTTAACAGTTATGATTGTATTATTCATCTTGCAGCAATAACAGCACTTCCAGATTGTGAATCTAACGTGAATGAAACGATTAATATTAATGTTGCTGGAACTACAAATATTATGGAATGTGCTAGAAAATGGAATGTTTCGCATGTAATTTTTGCAAGCACTAGTGCAATCTATGAAAATAATGATGAAGCGGTATTTACAGAAAAATTGAAAGTAAATCCTCGTCTTTGGTATTCACTTTCTAAAAAAATGGCAGAAGATGTGTGCGAATCATATCGTATTAATTATGGTATAAGTATTACAACTCTTCGTTTTTTTAACGTATTTGGACCAAGACAGGATATTCATAGAAAAAATCCCCCGTTATTAAACTATCTTGTACGGGAAATTGGAAAGGGCAATCGACCAATTTTACATTCAAATGGAAAACAATCTAGAGATTATATTCATGTTGATGATGTAGTAAATCTAATTGATATTTGTCTCGAAAAACGACCAGATGATATTTTTAATGTATGTACAGCAACTCTTTTATCTGTAAATCAAATTTTTAAATATGTGAGTGAAGTATTTGATAATTCTACAGAACCTATATATCACCAAGCCTCAAAACTTTGGGATAATTATCCGGATTTATTTTCTGGTCATTATCCATTAGATAAAGAAATTGTTGCAAAGGAAACAAATAAGTACTCTAAAGGTTCATATCAAAAGGCAAATGAACTTTTGGATTGGAAACCAAATATTAATCTTGAAATCTTGATCAAAAAAGTCGTACTTGAGATGAAACTATGAAAATTGCATTATGTTTATCAGGGCAACCTCGATTTGTTCAAGAAGTTGCCCCATATATTATTCAAAATTGTTGTGATGGTTATGATGTAGATATTTTTGCGCATCTATGGTTTGATGAAAATCTTCAGACTAACCCTTATAAATTTGAAGGCCAGTGGCAAAGTCAAAGGCTTAGATCTACTGCAGTAGATGAAGTGTTGAAAATTTATAAACCAGTTTCTTATATTGTAGAACCAAGCAGAAAATTTATTGATGATACAATTCATTTTGAAACTTCTTTAAATAGATATTGGACTTGGGGGGAATCTGGGCAAGAGTTTCGTGATAGAATTATTAATAATACTATTTCATATTACTATAGTCTAAATCAAGTAAATATTTTAAAAAAAGCATATGAATATGCTAATGGAATCAAGTATGATTGGGTTGTGAGATGTAGAACGGATACTATCCTACATACCAAAATTAACTATGAGAATTATAATCCAAATGTGATTAATTTTTCAAATATTTCTAATCAACCAGACGGTATGATAAATGACTGGTTTGATTTTGGAGGATCAAAAGTTATGGATGTTTTTATGAGTGTTTTCCCCATATTTGATTTTGCCCTCGAAAAATGTATGAATGAAAATAATAACGCTTTTTGTCCAGAACTTATACATAGAAAAATGATTGATTTTTTTGATATAGAAATTAGTTCTCATCCAATAATTATTACATTACCTAGGTTTTAATATGAAAAAATTTGCAGTTTGTTTCTCTGGATATCCAAGATTTGTTAAACGTTGTTTTAATAACATTAAAGAAGATTTCCTTGATGGTTTGGGCGAGTACGATGTTTACGCAAATTTTCAATGGAATGAAGATTGGCAAAATACTGAAATTCACCATGAATTTAAAGATACTTATGAGACGAATGAAATAAATGATTTTATTGAATTATACACTCCATTAAATCTTAAAGATATTAAAATAACTAAACCATTTGAATATGATACTTCAAACTATAACAAACTTTCTGTAGAACCAGATCTTAATATCAATTTGGATGTGAGTAGGAATATTTTGTACAGAATGAAATCCCAGTATCAGGGTATTGCTGACTGTGTAAAACTTGTTGACTCAACTAAATATGATTTTTTTGTGAGAATTAGAACTGATATGGTTTTTGATTCTAAATTAGATTTTAGTCAACTTGAATCAGATCACATTCTTTGTCAAAATGGATATGTTTCTGGATGGGATCGACATTTTTCAGATTGGTTTTTGATTGTTCCATCAGCACAGATTAAATTTTTTGGTGATCTTGCAAATCTTGAAGAGCATTTTTCTGAAGGAATTCTTCATATGCACAAATTAATTGAAAAAGTTGGGAATCCTTATAATATGCAACATTATCAATTTGGTGCAAATATTCCTAGCACTACAAAAAAATATACCTTTCTGAAGGACAAAAAATGAAAATAATTATTTGGGGATTTTATCCTGAAAATGGTGTTTTGCAAAATACTATTATTTATGTCTGGAATTCTTTTTACAATGCCTTCAAGTATCTTGGATATGAAGTCTATTGGTTTCCAAATAAAAAGAATGAAGATTTTGATTTTTCAAATTGTATCTTCATTGCAGAAGCATATGATGATTCTGAAATACCTCTGAACAAAACTTCAACATATTTTGTACATTGTGCATATAATCCTGCAAAGTATGTTGGAAAGGTTGGTAAGTTCATTGATATGCGATATAATCTTAAGAAGATTGATCATCCCAATTATGTTTATGAATTGGATAAAGAAAATACCGAACTTCTTGATAAAGGTTGTTATTATGAACCTTCAACTAATAAAGTTATAGATTTTAAAAATGGTAGGGTCGATTATCAAATTGAAGACTTTGATAAGGTTTATATTGGTTGGGCAACTAATTCAATGCCCAATGAGATTAATGAAGAAGATGTGTATTATCCAAGAAGTAATAAAGTTTATTTCTTGGGATCAATTTCTAACGATGGTAAATATGCAAATATTCATTTAATTGAAGAATTTGCCAGAGAGTGTCAAAAGAATGGCATTGAATTTGTTTTGAATAATTTTTCTGCAAATCAATTAACCGAGGAAGATTACATTAGATTATGCAAGGAATCTCTTCTTGGATTTGATATTAGATGTCAGGCTGATGTAGAATGGGGAAGAATATCATGCAGACTCTATAAAAACATGAGTTATGGTCATCTTGGTATGACAAATTGTTATGAAGCATATAAGGAGCTTGATGAGCATTGTATCTACAATGAATCTGCCTCAGGTCTTTTCTATGATGCAATGGCAAAAAAAGATGATTATGAATTTATCAAAGATGGTCTAAAATATATTAGAGATCATCACACTTATGTGAATCGGGTTCAAAGTTTAATGAAAGTAATTTAGGAGATTATACTAGTGTCAATTTTAATTGATTGTGGAACAAATTTTAAACAAGGGTTAACCGAAATTACTTCTTTGTATACTGATATTGAAAAGGTATACTCGTTTGAAGCTAATAGATATGTTTATGATATTTTAGATAAGAATGATGGAAATGTTTATTTCAATCTTGCAGTTTTAGACAAAACAGGATTTTCTACCTTCCATGCTGAAAAGGCAATAGGGATGTTACAAGGAGATGCTATGCACGGTAAAGATAGATTTATTGGTGGTGGGTCTAGATTACAAGATCCTAGATATGCTTGTAAATCTCATTTTACCGATTCAAATGAACTTGAAAAATTTGTTGATGATATGTATGATGAAATAATTGTTCCCACTATTAGATTAGTTGATTTTATTAATTTTTTAAATCCTGAAGATAATTCTATTGTTCTAAAATTGGATGTGGAGGGAGCAGAATATCAAATTCTGAAAGATATGAAGAAGTCGAATATTTTTAATAAAATTAAAAAGTTGCATGTTGAATTTCATGAGTGGGGTAGAAACCCTGAATATGATGATAATAGATATTGGACAGATTATTTTAGTAAAAATAAAATTGATTATGTTTCTACTGGGATGATGGTATGAAAATTGCATTTTGTTTTTCTGGACAACCAAGGGATGTTAAAAGTACAATAGAAAGTATCAAAGAATCTTGGTCTAAAAATCATAAGGTCGATTTTTTCTATCATAGCTGGTGGGGTGATAATAATATTCCATTTAGAAATGATGCTCCTTCAGATACTTACTCTGAAAGTATTTTTCAATATATTGATAGAATACTTAATCCTGTATATAGTCTAATAGAAAATCCAATCTTTTTTGAAAAAAGATATAATGATTCGATTCATTGGCCTTGTTATCATCCTGTTTTTAATTTAACCCCAGATAAGAATATTCAATCAATGTTCTATTCTATGAAAAAATGTAATGAATTGAAAAAAAACTATGAGGAACAAAATAATTTTTTATATGATGCTGTAGTTAAATGTAGATTTGACTATGTATTTTCAAAGGAGTATAATCTTAGAGACTTTGATTTAAATTATTTACACACTAAAAATGATTGTAAGCATACCCATTATGCTATTAACGATCATATTGCAGTATCCAATAGTAAAAATATGGATATTTATTGTTCCTTGTTTGATAATCTAGAAGAACATTATAATGATGGAGTAGAATTTAATCCGGAAGTTATTCTCGGATATCATATTGAAGTCAATGGATTGCAAGTAAATAAGACTCTTGGTGATGGAGTGGAGTCTTATGTTTCAACTCAAAAAGAAAGAGGAAAAAGTTACTCATGAATATAGCATTTATTGGTCCTGGTATTATGACTATCCCTCCTGATGGATGGGGTGCAGTTGAAATGATGATTTGGGATTATGCAACAGTTCTCGGAGAACTTGGACATACCGGAGTTATTATTAATACCCCAGATAGGACTCAAATCATTAAAGAATTGAAAGAAGAAAAATTTGATATTGTACATCTTCATTACGATGTTTTTCATGACATTATCCCGGAGATTTTGAATACAATTTCTGGGAAGTTGATTGTATCAAGTCATTATCCATATATTAACCATTCAGATATGTGGGCAAATGATAGATATGGTTCGATTGCAAATACCTATAGTAAAAATAAAAATTTTTATATTTTTTCTTCCAGTCAAAAAGATAATCAGACTTGGGAAAGTCTTGGGGCTGATCTTAATCGTTGTTGGATGAGTAGATTAGGAGTTCTTCCTAGTTCTTATGAATTTGATGAAGAATATAGTTATAATCGTACACTTTCATTTTCTCAAATTTGTGATAGAAAGCGACAATACATTATTCAAGATTTTGATGATATTGATTTTGTTGGTAGATTGGAATATGGAAAGTTTCATAATAGAAAAAACTACAAGGGAGAAGTATCGAGAGAAAAATTAAATAATGAAATTACAAAGTATGCTAATTTCATTCTTCTGAGTTCTGTTGAAAATACAACTCCATTAGTTGTTAAAGAAGCACTTATTTGTGGATTGGGTGTGGTAGTTTCTGAACAAGTATCTGTAGAATTAGATGCAAGTCTGAATTTTATTGATGTAATTCCTGAAGATAAAATTGAAGACCTTTTATATGTTCAGAATGTTCTTAAAAAAAATAAAGAATATTCTGTAGAAAATAGGAATGAAATTAGAAATTATGGTATTAAAACTTTTGATCTTGCTAATATTTTAGAATTTGAATATGTGCCTAAATTAGAATCACTATTATGAAAATTAGTATTATTGGTCCAGCATCACCAATTCCTCCTGTTGGGTGGGGTGCTGTCGAATCTTTGATTTGGGATATGAAATTGTGCCTGAATAAACTAGGACATAACATTCAAATTATAAACATTGCAAATCCAAATGAAATTATTCAAAGTGTGAATTATTTCAGACCAGATTTTGTTCACATCAATTATGACGATTGGATTACTCTTTATCCATATATTCAATATCCTTGTTCTATTACAACACATTTTGCATACATCGAACGTCCTCAGATGATGGGAGATTATGGACAAAGAGTATTTAATCAATTCAAAATAATTAAACCCAATGTTTTTGGATTGTCTATTGGTATTAATTCTATTTACAATACTTTTGCAGAAATTCCAAAGGAAAAATTATTTTTAAATCCAAATGGAGTAAAATCAGATAATTTTAAATTTAAAGAAATTCCAGATTATCCAAATAAATCAATCTATCTTGCAAAAATTGATTATAGAAAAAGGCAATATTTATTTCAATCTGTTGACAGTCTTTGGTATGCTGGTAATATCGCAGATGATAGATTTAATGTAAATGTAAACTATCTTGGTGAATGGCAAAAACAATATCTTTATGATAATTTAACTGATTATGGTAACCTGGTATTGTTGAGTGATGGTGAAGCACATTCTCTTGTATTGATGGAAGCATTTGCTGCCGGACTTGGTATTGTGATTAGTGAATTTGCAACGGCAAATTTTGATTTGAATAAAGAGTTTATTGACGTTATCCCTGAGAATAGAATTAATGATATTGAATATATTGAAAGTGTTATTATTAAGAATAGAGAATATTCTATTACTCATCGCAAAGAAATTCTTGAGTATTCCAAACAATTTGATTGGGACAATATCATAAAAAATTATTACCTTCCAAATATTGAAAAATTAATTAGTAACTTATGATTGGATTTAATGCTCTGGGACAATTCGGCAGATTGGGAAATCAGATGTTTCAATTTGCTTCTCTTAAAGGAATTGCAAGACATCGTGGATTTGAATATTGCTTTCCCGTCACGCAAAATAAAAATGAATGGACTGATCACCAATTATTCAATGCGTTCAAACTTGCTTCCACTACCCAATTCAATGTTCAGTTTATTGATGTTGATAGACCAACAGTTACGGAAGGAACTTTTTCATTTAATAAAAAGTTTTTTAATGAATGTCCTGATTGGGTTTCTATCCAAGGATACTTTCAGTCTGAAAAATATTTCAAACATATTGAAGATGAGATTAGGTCTGATTTTACATTCAAAGATGATATTCTAGAACCTTGTAAGGAGATGATTTCTCAATTGTACGCTTCTCCGATTGCGCTTCATATTCGTAGAACTGACTATATTACAAATTCAAATCATACTATACTTGGATTGGATTATTATCGAAAAGCATTGAAAGAATTTGATGATGAACCGGTTCTTGTATTCTCTGATGATCCAGAATGGTGTAATAAACAAGAGTTATTTTCTTCTGATAGATTTCTTATTGCCGAGGGAAATAGTAATTATATTGATTTATGTTTGATGACTTTATGTTCTGGGCATATTATTGCTAACTCCTCATTTTCTTGGTGGGGAGCATGGTTAGCAACAAATAATAAAGTTGTTGCACCTTCTGGATGGTTTTCTGGGTCAGATAATGAACACCTAGATACTAAAGATATTATTCCTGAAATTTGGACGGTGATTTAATGAAAGTTGCAATTTGTTTTATTGGAACCGAAAAGTATTTAAACTTTCTTCCAAAGTATTATGAAAATATTCAAGAGTATTTTCTTCCGAATAGTGAAAAAACTTTTTTAGTTTTTACAGATGGAGAAGGTGATTTTCCTGAGGATGTCAAAGTATATCCGCAAGAACATCTTGATTGGCCTTATGTCACTTTAACCAGATTTGGAATCATTCAAAAGGCAAAAGAAGAAATTGCAAAGAATGATTGGTTTGTTTTTATTGATGCGGATGCATTAGTAGTTGATAAAGTTACCGAAGAAAAATTTTTTGACGATACAAAATCATTCTTCGGTGTTCATCATCCCTGTCATTTTCTTCAAATGCCTCCACATACAGAATATCCTGGAGCATTTGAAACCAATCCACTATCACTCTCACATATAACCGAATCAGATGATTCATCTATTTATTATCAAGGATGTTTGTGGGGAGGAAAAGTTCCTGATGTTCTTGAAATGATTAAAGAACTTGACGTTTATCCCC
>Ga0181347_1000501_pt1 | contig 13000 bp, 25 predicted proteins | sample Su13VDMM110SN_FD_130102 | JGI IMG/M metagenome (GOLD analysis project Ga0181347, IMG submission 130102) | Freshwater viral communities from Lake Michigan, USA - Su13.VD.MM110.S.N | ecosystem: Environmental > Aquatic > Freshwater > Lake | place: USA: Michigan | collected 2013-07-16
TGGGTTGGGGGCGGAGTTTCTTTTCCGTTTCATTTGAGTTTTGCTTTTCTCTGAATTTACGGAGTCTTTCTTTCGCTTCGTCCCTCTTCTTATTAACCTTTTCCCTTGTTGGTTGATATTCAGTATAGGAGCGAATAGCAAAACCTTTATCAACCCTTTCCCATAAGTTTTGGTCTTCTAGTTCATCGCTAGGTTTGAACGGGTCATCACCCACCCAAGCACTTACGATTTGATATGGAATAACCCCGTCAGTTAATTGCCTATTTGAATAACACAGTCCAGTAATAAATAACCTGAAAGCCTTATCCGATAAAGCAATTATCTTGGGGTGGTCAGCAAAATTGTCATCAAGTCTTACCCACCCCATAATTTACCTCCACCATTTTTATCTTTTAACATTTATCCCTTCCTTGACCTTTCAGTCATCATGTCAGTTTTTATCGGTGCTGTAAATCATTTCTTAACTGTAAGTCGAACTGATTCTTTGCCGGTCTTGTAGGGGACATCGCCTAGAAGTTTCTTCACTTCGCTCTCATCAACAGTTTTCCTACCAGCAATAAGACTCCAAATTATCTTTATTCCTTGTGGGGTAATACCATTAACGCCTTCTAGTGCAGACTTAATAGCATCTTTCTGTTTTTCTAGTTCTGTAAGTCGCTCATTGATTTCAATATAATCCTGTGCGGCTAACGCAATTTGTTTATCTTCAATAACTGCGCTTTCCGCTTCGGCTTTTGGGCGACCGACACAACCCTTCACACCACTAGCATCATAGAATCCACAATAGTTCTTACAGAATACTGCGTCTTTTTCTGCTGGTGGCGGTGTTTTAGATTCACGAACTTGGGCAAGCCAAGCAAGTGCTTCTTTGCAGACCTCGGGATCAAATGGTTCGCTGTGATAAACAATATCTCTTTCGTCTCCGTCTCTCGGAATACCAACAAGAGTTACTGTTTTGACTTGATGACCACCACGACTAGCAAGATATCCATAGAGTTGAACTTGCCAGCGTTGGGCTTTTGATGGGAAGTAGCGACCAAGATTTGATTTGGTGCTAGTTTTCCAATCTATCACCTCTTGGTTTTCTTTGTCATACATATCAATGTGTCCGATTAAATCATCTTCAGGGGAATCGAACTCTTGTTCTAATAAGAACCTTTCCGCAAATGGGTCTTGTTCGTAAAAGATTTTCTGTAAATGGGAGTGAATACCAGTTCCCATAATTGAAGCAAGCGATAGTGTGTTTTGATTAGTTGGCTCTTGATCGTTTAATTTATACCAGAGTTTTCTAGCACAACCACCTACTTCACTAGGTCCAACCTTAGTTTGTCTAGACCTAGTAGAGTTCTTGCTTGACTTAGTAATTATGCTGATTAGGTCATCAACTTGTGTCATACATTTACCCCTTCTTTTTTGGTGGAGTTATATACTTTTTCTAAGTAGTCTCTCCAAGCATCAGACAGTTCCGACCATATTCCTTCATCTCTATCCATTTTCTCAACAACTTCTTCCCATTGCTCATTAGTTATAGAGAAGTCTTCACCGTCATTAAGATTTTCCCTAATGTGTTCTTCTGACTCTTCTTTGTAATACAGCGCAACAAAGACCAAGTCATCATCACTCATGTCTTTAATGATTTCCTTAAGTTCTTTTACTTTCATTTTTACCCTTTCTTTATATATCTAGTGAAGCCCTAACGGAAGTTCCGATAGAGCGAGCGATATCTACTTGAGTTCTAACTCTTTGCCCGTTACCTCTTGCTGCTTTAACCATAGCGTCTGCAATCTGTAGGGCATGAAACTCATCAGCGCATTGTAAGAGTGCTGTATCAGCAACATCTTGAACACGCATTTTGGCAAATGAAGTTCCTGTTTCTATTCTTGCTCTTGCTATGGATAACTCGAAAGCGGACTTGGCTTTGTGGTAATCCATTTCCGCTTTAGATAATTCTTCATGCGCTAAGTCAATTTCTTTACTTAGTTCATAAAGTCTGTTTTCTATTCGTGTTGGTGTTATCGCCATTTCAGATACCTCGCTGACCACTACCATGATGAGTGATAACTAAAAGATAAGTCATCAATATCGGGTAGGTTAAGTACTCGGTTAAGTTTGGTGATTGTCTCTTCGATATCAGCCCAGTAATATTCATTAATATCAGTTGAGCCAAAAAAGAAACCTTCAGTTGGCATGAGAAGACTTGGGTTCTTTTCGTCTATGACTCTGTAACATAAATCTACCAGAGTCTTGAGATTTTCCGCAGAAACATAATAGGTTCCGCAGTCATCTTTCCCGTCTTGAACATTTTTCACAAACCAGTTATGTATGGCATTTGATTTACGCCAATAAGCGCAAACTACTTCTACCGAAGCCCCATAAATATCTGATGGCACATGGTCAAGTTCGACCAATGTCATGAGTGTTGTGTACTTAGGGTTCACAGCGATTTCTTTTGCTGTTGATTCCTGCCAGTTCACTTTATGAACATGCTTTGCAGCACTTAGGTACATATCTAGTCCCATATTTATTTACCCCTTCTATCTAATAAGTGGCAAACTATGCAAGGATTTTCCCCATAGGTTCTATTGCCACATTTACAGTTGTTTATATTTTCTTTAGGTATTTCTATTGGCGCTGGTGGTAATGGGTGGGGATAAGTTAAAAACCACCCATCACGCCAATGATATTGTTTAGACATTGCCAAACAGCATTCCGTTACTGAATTCATTAGCCGTAACCCACACAATACAATCATTTCGATTTTGATTCTTGCGTGTTTTACCTGAATCAACTAAGAAGTTGTCAAGTACTAATGAACGCCTACTGGCTGAAACAGTTTGATGACTAATCTTCAATACAGTTTCTAATTCATAATCTGTATATCCGTAGCCATTATTAGATTTAATTGTGTCATAAACTTTCCTGCGAATACTGCCAGTATTTGGTAATACCTTTTCCGCAGACTTACGACTTGTATTTTGTGCTTTTTTACTTATCAGAACTACATTATCATCGACTTCACGGATATATTTACCACTCCGTTGAGCCATAGTTATGTAGTGATTTCTTCTGATAATCTCGGCAACTTCTTTTTGGGTCTGATGAGGTGCCCACTCATCAGTAGGTTTCAGTGTAGTTATGTCATACGCAACTGGGTGAGCCTCGCAACTGCTTGACTCATAGTCACATATCCATAACATATTGATACTGGGTCTGCTGATGCGAGTTCTGCACCAGTAGCACCCATCTACCATTAGTTCCATACTTACCCTTCTACTATTTCTTGTATATGAACCAACAAATACTCCTTTAATAAAACTTCCTTTGCCCCTGCCCAGCGAGTTTGCTGTAATAGTGGTTTAGGAATAGGAGTATTTAATAACTCTTTATTGTCGTTCCATAGTTTTTTAAGTTGCTCTTTCGATTCTGCTTTGTCTATATCATTCAACAGAGACAACCATTGTGTTTCTTTTACTGGTTCTTTGGTTTCAGCAACTAATACATCTTGTGGCTTATCCATAGAAACAATAGCCAAATCAACTTTCTTTGGCTGTATCTTTTCTTGAACCACTACATCAACTTGGCTCATTTCTTCATCAGTATAAATACCTGATAAATCATTAGGGAAAGCCTTACGCAAGGCTAGTGACTCTGCGCATTTAGCCAACATAACATCAGGCATCTTCTTCCATATCGGATTATTTAATACGGCATAAGATTCCCAACGAGCAACTGCCCAAGTTGGTTCAGCAAAATTAGTGCGATAAACACCAATCTTTGCTGCTACTGGAGCAGTGTTTGATAACCAAACATCTTCCCAAGTGCCATCTGGACCACACCAATATGGTGCAGTTTGTCCAGCATATTGCCCACTGCGTTGAGCAATAATTCTGAAGCCATCAATACTGGTTTGAATACCCCATCTTCCGCCACGATTTATCATGTAAATCTGACGAGCGAATGGATCAAGTCCAGTTCTTTGTGCTTGATGAAAGAAGAACGCTAAATCACCTGAGTCGGCTTGCGCTAAGCCAAGTGATTTAAGTGCTGCTAGTTGCTGAGAAGACCAGTAAGTCTGCTCATTGGTTATTGCGAGCGATGTGCTCATTTGGTGCCACACTCACTAAACAATTGAGCAGCCATAGCCATGCTACTTTTGCCAGTGCGTGTCCATTCCATGAATACTCGCTGGTATTCTTCGTCAACTGGGTGGTACACAATGCATGTGCATGCACCCGAGCGATTAACGAACTCTTGTTGTGCTTCGAGTTGTTCACTCATTTGTTTCCCCTTCGGTATCTTCATCAATCTCTTGCAATACTTTTGCAAGTTCTTCTGTCATTGCTTTTTCCATGAGTTTAATCCAGTCGGGTTTATTCTTCATGGCTCACCACATCTGTTCTGATAACACCTTCCCACTCAACATCAAAGACATTGAGATAATAAGTGCCATCAAGTTCTGTGAATATTGCTTCTTGTATTTCTTTAGCATGCATTCTTTCGTCATCTCCTTTCACAGAGACAGCGACCTTATACACATGAATTGGTTTCATCTTGTTGTGCCCCCATAACCGCAGGACACACAAACAGCGTATGGAAAATCCATAGTGTGATAAAACTTTTGACTTTGGCATTTATCATTTCTACAAATGATTTTATTGCCCACGCCATCGTGAGTGATTATTCCGTATATCATTACCCTTCCTTTCCGTTACTTGTTTGGTATTACTGGACTGCGTAAATCTTCACGCCACTTTTCAATGGTTGAATATTTCCACAGTGGGGTGCGACCATATTGCTTATCAGGTTTAGGCATTTGTTTCCTAGACTTGTAAGCAGAAATAGTCTTAGGTGATACACCTAATAAGTCGGCAACCTGTTTGCTTGTTAGGTAAACGACTCCTGTTTTCAGCATACTTGTATCTGCTCCTATTCTTATAGTTCCCATAAGAAAGAACCCTCCTTCACTACTTGGCCAGATATAAGGAATATTGTCTGGAACTTCGTATTTATAGAAGTCGGGTGCTTTTCTCATAAGATTTGACTGGTGAGTTAAGTGAAGTAATGAATCTTCAACCCACCATGGTTTATGGCGTGGAGTGTTTTCTCCCATGAAATCCCAGAAGTGTTCACCGAGAGAATCTTTAAATCCTCTTGATAACCATTCCCGGCATATTTCATGTGCGTAATTTGCTAGTTGCCATTCATGCCCATGCCACATCTTTGTAGCAGGGTGATTGGTCCAGCCATTTGACTTACCAGTTAAAGAGTTAAGGATTTGATATGCCTCAACTCTTTGCTTACCCAGTCGCTTATTATCAAGCGACTGAGCAACAACGGCAAAGTCTGAATCCGTCATAAAGGTTTGCAATTAGTATCTCCAGTCATATCCACAAGTGTTGGTTTCAATGTCACATTCCCACCAAAGACCAGACACAAAGAACACAAACAGACCGATACCCAGTCCAATAAGAACGCTTACTACTATCCGACCCCTTCGGGTTAATAGAGTTTTGCGTCCTTCTTGGATTTCAAGTGCTTGTAAGCGTAGTGATAGCAGAGTCCCAATGATTCCACTAAGCACGAAAACCGCAATCATGTAAAACATAGATACCCTTCTTTCTTTTCAGTAGTAATTCGTCTGCGATAGACAGCCGAATTTTTTATTTTCTAGATATACGAACTTTCAAATCCGTAGGATTCAAGTCCGCCATATCCGCATTGACTCGTTCTTCAATGAAAGCAATTGCTTCCGCTCTTGCTTCTTTTGCTTTTACTTTTTCTAGTTGTGATTTAGGTGATGGAACCTCAACTGTTACATAGAAACGAGCCTTCATTATTTTCCTTTCGATTTATCTTGGGGATTTTCCGCCAAGACTTGTGTTCATCTTACAGCCTGAGCCTACTTTGCCCATTCATTTATACCGAGCGTTTTGGTCAGTCAAATGAAGGACTTATACGACCTATAGAGCCTTCGCAAGATAAAGCCCAAGGATTACCCTGAACTTAATTATCTGAAGACTCTAATAGGCGTATAGGAGTTTTTTTATTTACAGGCTACACAGATAGCAAAGACTGTGCTTTATTCTTGAACTTTTCAGTACCGCCTAGAATTATTCTTTCGGCACGAAGTTCATCTTTGCCTTCTTTACTTCTTACTGGCTTAGCCCAATCTGACCACTCTACAACAGCGTTGTAAGCAGCCCACTTTGTGCCAGCAATATTACTTTGTGTTGGTGCTTTCCACAAAGCAAATAGTTCATTTCGCTTTTGCTCAAATGAGTTCTCAGCCCTCTTGGTTAATTCACCCTTTGGTTCAGGCACTAGAACTTCAATGAACTTCTTGTATTGCGTATCTGTGAACTTCTCAGATAACAATTGCTCAACCTCTTGCTGGAAAGCCTCTTGGTATTTGAACACTATACCTAGAGTCTCTCTTGCGTGTTGAACTTTGGCAGTAGCACCAGAAGTATGCTTCAGAGATATCTTAGACTTTGCAGAAGCAAGTGCTAAGCGAACTGTGTTTGTGCATACTGCTCTGATAGGTGTTACGGCAACAGTGAAGGAAGATGAACCATCATGGCTATTAACAGCCATAATATAGTTATCTACTACATCTGCCCCATTGGCTAACTTCATAGAGTCAGGGAACTTCATAGTCATGAAAACACGACCACCCTTCTTCAATGAACCAGCAGTCTCGAATCTAGCACCTGACTCATCAGCAATAAGGTTTAAGAAATCAAACGCCTCACTGTTTTGAATTGGTGTATATCGATTACCAACTACACCCAACGCAGCCATTCCTGACTTTGGGTGATTACGATAAGTAAGAAACTTATCTTGTAGTGTGATTGTTTTACCATCAACAACTGTGCTGATAGGTTCTTCACTTACTTTGACTGGCCACTCTAACTGCGCAGTTTTAAGTGCGTCTTGTGCAGTTAAGGCATTCGGTGTAATTTCACCGAGTTTATGCCAAGCGACTTCTCGATTAGAGAAGAACGCACTAGTGCCATCAGCAAATTGCTCTATTTCATGAGCCATTTACTTTACCCTTTCTTCTTTTCTGACGAGGCTCGTCAGTAGTGGCAATTACCACTAGACCCTACTTTCGTAGGGTTTCGCCTTAGTCTTAATGGGCTTCCATATCTTCAGGTGAATTAAATCTTCTTTGCCAACTTAATTCCTCACTGACTTGCCTTTCATGACTAAACCCTTTCAGTTCAGAAATGGCATGTCCTGTTAAGCGGATTAGATGATATGTATTACCTAGATCAACTAATTTAGATTGCGCAGGGTATATCTCTGCGAACCATGACTCACCACCTGCTATTTCATTCTTGATACGTTGGAGGTGTCGCCAGTCTCTAACTGTTTTATTATCTTTACGATATAAAGAAATTCTGCCAACTTCCCCAAGGAAGTCTACATATTTATTTACAACATAAAGATTATTTTCCCAAATGGTTTCTCCTTCCACGAGTGGATAAGGTTCACCATTAAGAAGTGGATTATTGACCAGAACTAACTTTTGCCAACTCAACCTAATCAACCTTGACCCACTCCATGGCAACACGAAGTAAATTATCGTAGTCGCCAGACATTGAAGCATTGCTGTATTCATCTATCTGTTCTTTTGTTGCTCCTGCTCTTCTGAGGGCAGACCTAACTGACCCCATTATTGCGAAAGCATTTCCGTCATTACCTGTAAGTTGTACTGTTGTATTGAACTTAGGCATGTTTACCCTTTCTTTATTCTGAAGAACTCATCAGCGTAGTCATTTAACTACGGACGCCCAACCGAAGCCGACTGGGCGTTTCGCTCTATCTTTTTTCTTTGATATATTCCTCAACCATTTCTTTCATTTGTATTTCGGTGGCTGAGTTATTAAGTTCCTTAGCCATTTCTATACATAGTTTGTATGAATCAGAAATGAAAACAGGTCTAGTTGGAACACCTGCGTTCATGAACTTCTGAAACATTCTCCAGTCAATAACAAAAGACTGGCCTGAACCTATCCAGTCTTTTCTTACACAAGCATCGCCGTAGTATCCACCGGACTGACATGCGATAAATGAGTTTGTATTAGACATGTTGATTTACCTTTCCGTGGGCGTTCCACCAAGTCTTGGCGAAGTCCAATGTTCTTTCATTGAACTGGTAGCACCACTTCTGTGTATGTGTATGGTGGCAACTTCTATCTTGATTACCTGAGTAGATAATTACTTTGCCACCATATTTATTTATTTCCATCATTATGTTTTCAGCAGGGATACCCCAGTCAAGTAGGTTGCCTACCCACTCTCTTACTCTGTCTTGTCTACAAGGTAAGCAAGGGCACTTGTGTTCTGTTTGGTGAGTTGCAACTTTAACTGTCATGAGTTCTGCTGCTGAACCTCTTTTCATTATTTCCTCACCTTCAGTATTGCGTAAGAGCCATTCTTATTTAACTCTTCAAGAATTGGCTCTAGTTTTGGAACTAGTAAATCACGGACCATTTGACTTAGCATTGAGTGCCTTACTTCAATTGGCAGTGCTAGTATCCTTTGACATGTTATATGTTTGTCGTCTAGTATCATTTCTAGTTTGATGCTGTGCTCTATTGTTGTCATTTATTTACCCTTTCAGTTAGTCACTCATTGATTCGTCATACATGCGGTCAGGATCTTCTTCACCGCATTTACATTCCTGTTCATCGCATTCAGCACAAGAATATAAACTTAGTGCTGCTGGGTCACCATGAAGCCATCGTGGTTCACTCATGATAGACAGCCGAATCTGTAATTGTCATTGAAGTTATTCATCTTCAATAATTACTTCAGACCAGTCACAGTCTTCATTAGTTAATTCACCCACTCCGTTGTAATCCAAACTGACAGAGAAGTCATTGTCGCTAACTTCTTCATCTAGTTCGCACTCAACAGTTAATTTGTAAGTAACAGTGAATTCAACTTCCACCTCTTTAGTCAAGGTGATGTCTAGTTCCCCAGCCAGTTCTTTCAGTTCACTGACTGTGGCATCTTCATTATCTTTGACATGCTCGGTTATGAAATTCTTGACTATTTCTAACCGACCAGCCAAGTTGCTCTTATATGTTCGTTCATATTCAAGTTGTTCCTTTAAAGAATCAACTGAATTACTGTACTTAACCAACTCTTCAACTATTTCAGCAGAGTTATGATCTTTAACGAACTCTTCAGCAACTGCTTCTACTGTTGGCTCGTCTATTTGTGTATCTGTTGTCATGATTTTACCCTTCATGTTTCCAACGATTGGCTCGTCAGTATCGGCATTTACCGATAGACCCTGCCGAAGCAGGGTTTCGCCATAAGTATTTACTCAGGTAGTGTTGAATATTCTTTAGCAGCAACTAAAGCCATGTAGTAGGTTCCTTGAAGTAGGTCACTATCAACATTGTTTTTTACTTTAGTAATTCGCTTGAACCAAACGCTGTATTTCTCATCACTTACATTGGTGGTTATACCAATACGACGAGCAATATCTAGCGGAGAATAATAAACAGGAACTAGGGTCTGTTCATTAGTTATAGAACTCTTGACTGACTTGTTGATATATGCTCCGTCAAGTTTTTCAAGCACTTTAATTCGGGCATAAATATCAGCCCAGTTGGTAACTTTGATTTCACCAATGCCTACTGCCATCATTAGCCAAATCATTTGCTCAGTCATAGCCTTGTGTTCATCAGACCATAAACTTTCATGCTCTTTGCACTTAGTTATATCCCATGATAGTGCCATTTATTTACCCTTCTTAATCTGAACTCGTCAGCGTTGGCATTTACCAACGGACTGCCCGAAGGCAGTTTCGTTCTTTGATTAATTGCTTATTTCTTCATATTCGAGAATATCCCAACCACTCATTGCACAACCATAAGCACGACCATCTAGCACTACTTCATCGCCAACGCTTATAGCAGTATGACTTCTGTTTTCAGGCATTTTTCCGTCAAGGAATAACTTCCATATTGCACCTTGATATAAATTGGTGCACTCGAACAGATATTCCAACCAGACCATGTCGTCACCATCAGGTTCGTAATGGTCAGTTGGAACTTCGAAGGTCATTTCAGCATTACCTATCTTGCCATTTGCAGCAAGAGCAACTGCTTGGTGTTTGAAAGCAGTCCATTTGATTGTTATTAACATATTTACCCTTTCATTAGTTAGTGAATCAGCGACAGCCGAATCACGATTTAGTTAGTTAAGCGAACCATTTTTCATAATGAAATCGCTTGCTCTTTTCTTTGCTTCTTCCCTTGTAACATATTTATAGACTTTAGAACCTAGTGATAAATCACCAATACTGGCTCTGACCATAACTGAGTAATCAGTCTTTATGATTACCCAGTCAATTTCTTTCAGGTTTAACTTATCCATACTTGGTCGACCCCCTCTAGTATTTCTTGCTTTATGAATTGAATTGCTTGTTTCTTGCTTTCAAAGTCTTGTCTCCACTCATTGACTACCCAGTCGTGCCAATATAGTTCAAAGCAACCGGCAGTCTTTTCAGTGATTTCAACATAGACAGAGTTGTTATTAACCAGTATTTTTGTAGCCATTATTGCTTTGCCTCCATTTTGTGTTCTTCAATATAAGTAGCCCAGTTGCCACCTATACCAGAAATCTCTTGAGCAATTTCCCAAGCGACTTCGATTTCACCTTCTCGAATTGCTTTCTTCAAGTCAGGCATCATTCTTTTGATATAACGCATGTCTGTATTAACCATGTTGATAGTTAGTTCACCTATTTTTTTAGCCATTTGATTTACCCTTTCAGTTGGTTTATGAACGACCAGAAGACCTTCCGTTCTTCAAGTCGGGACTATCTTTATGAACTATTGTGAAACCTTGCTTCGGCACTAGCATTAGCCGATAATTTTCTCTGCCTGTAACTCCATTGGTTGATAAGCAATCTCGTTTCATGCAGTAGTAGTAACCCAGTTCCCATCTTCTTGGATCAACTGGGTCGTTGCAATAAATGCAATAATTCTCGCTAGACATGATTCCTTAGTTACTTTCCATTAGAACTTCTAGTGACTGCTCTTTGTAGCATTTTTTACAAACAAGAGTGGAGTCAAAGAAAGTAACTGGAACTTTACAGCACTTAGATAATCCGTTCATTGTTTACCCTTTCGTTTTCAGACAGACTCGTCAGTTACGGCATATACCGTAAGACACGCAACAGGGTGCTGCGTGTTTCGTCTTATATAATTAGTTGCACAACTTTCTACCGCAAGATAGTTAGTTGATATGTTTGATTTACTTTTGAAAGTCATTCGTCGTAGGTCTAATCTTTTTACCGTTGCGACCGGACTTACTTTTTTCACTCGCTCTTTTGTTAGTGGAACTAACACAGTTATCGCGAAAGTAGTTTCCTCACCTAGAACTGGCTATGTCGTCGTATTATTTTGATTGACCAAGTAATAATCTGTAAATTGAATCAGTCTTGTTAGTTTCGGTTTTACGAGCACCTGAATTAGTAGAACGATTCAGGACGCCGAGACCCTTTACAGGTTTTCCTCTGACTATCCCTTCACTATTTAATTATCAGGTAATAACCTTTTCTGTCACCTTAAGAAGTTCCCTAGGGATTTAATGACTTCCTAAGTTCACCAGAGTTTTATCCCTGACCACTGATTTTTCACTTTTGAGTTTTGCCCCTAGAGGATTCTAAAAACTCAGCCGTGCCAGTCCCTTCATTTTACCGCCTGAGCCTGTATTGCACTACCCCCTCGACTCGCCAAGCAGGTCAGTATTTTTTGAGGGCTTTTGGCTGAGCCTTGAAAATCAGCCTTGTGGAGCCTTTATAGGACTTAAAAAAAGTTATGTATGTAATTACTTAGAAATAAGAGAAGAAGGCTCTACGCCCAGTATCTCTGCTAATTTCAGTATGGTAGAGAACTTGGCTGGCTTACCCTTCTCTAGCCTACATAGGCTTTCAGGTCTTATTCCTGCCATCTCTGCTAGTTTAGACTGAGTAATAAACCGAGCCTTGCGGAGTGATTTAATCTTCTCTCCATTAACAATGGCAGTAGCAGACATAGTATCCCTATCTTTAGTTGTAATTGCGGTAGCATTTATATCAGAGAACGACAGCCGAATACAAGTTTACACACTAATATTCTAACATTCCTTGAGTAATTTGATAACATATAACAACCTAGCGTCACATATCCCAGACGCAGGTCTAAGACCGAGTTGATACCCCTCTGTCCCAAGAGGTGTGGTTCCTCGGTCTTAGTTATTTCAAAGAAATAGCATAGATTTGGTCTTTATGTCTTGCTTATATGTAATTGATTTGCCATACTTATGTTCCAGAAGGAGGCGATATGACAAGAGCCGACTATGCTGGATTCGTTCATGACTGTTTAGCCAAGTTATCAGATTTAGACCAACAGATAAATATGCTAGACCCTGAAATACACCAAGAAGAAATTGCTTACTTGCGTGATCAGAGTCTTAAAATACAGTTATTAGCAGATAAACAATTAGCGACTATATAAATTTGGGTCTGCCAAAGCCTACAATGGCTACTGGTAAATTAGGTTTAAGTTTGCTTCTGTTCTTCTTTTGATATGCCCTTATCTTTAGACATACTTCGCCACCATTTCTTTGGTCACCTTTCTTATCTGCTGCGGTATTTCCTTCTACGCAAGTAATAGTTCCATCGCCATTATCTTTAACCACAATACCTACATGAGATATTCTGTCTACACCATCACCAGGAAAGTCAAAGAAAACAATATCGCCCGGAAGTGGTCTTACATCATCTCCCTCAAACCAAGTTTTATTCTTTTGAAAAGCCTGTGCCCCAACTAGTGTTGAAACGCAATTTGGAACTTTAACTCCTGCTTGGTTAGAGCACCACATAATAAATGACCCACACCATGGTAGAAAGTTTGCCTTAGTGAACTTGCCGTATTTGGTTTCGTTATCTTTAGGACCTTCTACAGTTCCTACTTCTGCTAAAGCAATTTCAA
>Ga0181347_1000502_pt1 | contig 12997 bp, 28 predicted proteins | sample Su13VDMM110SN_FD_130102 | JGI IMG/M metagenome (GOLD analysis project Ga0181347, IMG submission 130102) | Freshwater viral communities from Lake Michigan, USA - Su13.VD.MM110.S.N | ecosystem: Environmental > Aquatic > Freshwater > Lake | place: USA: Michigan | collected 2013-07-16
CTCGATCATTTTGCCGCTAATGCTTCTTTTTCTGCGGTGATCTCTTTGCGGCGTTCTTTGATGCCTTTGCTCATCTCCTGCAGAGCTTTTCTAGCACGAGCTGCTGCGGCCTTCACGCCCTTGGTTGTGAATTTCTCGTTTTCGGCGATGTAGGCTTCGTAGCCAGCTACGATTTGTTCATGATTGGTCATTTGGGGTCTCCTTGATTATGACTATTGTCATGCCATCTGCTACAGCACGTTCTATATCGGCGCTGTAGCTTTGTGCATTGAATTCGATAATACGCCCACGTCTGTTGCCCAGCCAATCTTCCAAACATTGATCTTGCACCATGGGATGATCGTCCTTGGTGGCTCCGGCTGCTGCCAGTGCTTCTGTCATGGTATATTGGTGGAGTTCTTGTCCGGGACCGACGTAGTTTACTATCATCAAGTAATTATACTGACTGTGTCAGGCATTGTCAATTAAATCGCCGGTATTCGGCACTCTTGATCAATCGAGATATATGTGTCGTCTCAACCATGTGTCCCATATGGTTATGTTTGAAACATCATGAGCCCAGGTCAGTTTGAATTGTTCAAATGCACGATGTTGATGCAACAGCATTCTATTGCCTGAGGCATGTGCATGTTCTATTTTGTTATCGCGTATCCAAGATCTCAACACCGATTCTGCTTGTTTTTGATTGTGCAAAATCACAATGTACAGTGGTTCAACTGCACGATAACTGGCTATGGACATTTAGTGGAAAGTGGTTCCCGGGGGCGGACCGGGCATGTGATCGATATCATTATTTACTTGACTGTGTATCACTGGGAATCTTTCATCCAGTTCAATGTACGAATCATCATATTCAGCAGCCACATCGTTGGTCACGCCCAACAGTCTCATTATGGCACCTGTATGTACTTGTCGTATGCCAATGTCGTACAGCACTGCCATCACATTGATCATGGTCAGTTGGATTTTTTCTTTGAATTGGTCGGGGTCTTGCATACAAGTAATTATCATTCAAAACGAAAAAGCGGCCAATAAGGCCGCTTGTTCAGTTGAGCTGGATTGCTTTAGGCTGCGGCGTCACTCACAGCGTCAAGGATCTGCTCGGGGGTCACAGTCTTGGTCTTGGCCTTGGCCTTGAGCACTGTGCTGGCTTGCACTTTGACTTCGCCCTTCTTGGCCACCTTTGTTTTCTCTGCCAGCTTGTTAGCCACAGCAAATTCTGCATCGCGGTCAGTGATGCCCAAGGTCTGCAGATGTTGCAGAGCCTCCAGCTTGGTCATTGCACGAGGCAGTTCAACCAAGTTGATATTGGTGCATCCTGCTTTGTTCAGGATCTTCACACGCGCCACCATGTCGTTAGCGAAGCGAGCCTTGGCTGTGCCGTCGGCGTTAGTTGCGGTACCTGCTACGGTAAAAGTTTTTTCTGTTGACATAAGTTGCCTTTCTAGTTGCCTGTTGTTAAAAAATCATGCTGTGTTTGTGTTTGCAGCATATCTAAATTATAGCACAAAACGGAATCGAAGTCAACCACTTTGTGCTATTTAGATCTTTTATTTGCTCAAATTCTGAGCGTTGGATTTGATGGTTTCCACCCCATGGTCGGCCATCCGGGCCACGCCCGTGAAACCAACCGAAGCTACCACCACTCCGAATACAAAACCAATAACGAATTTGGTCATATCAATCTTTCTTTTGTGGCACTGCCACGTCTTTGAGTGTTTTCAATACTTGACGATTACGCTCGTCTTGTTCTTTGCGAACTCGCTTGGCGTCAATGTTTCGATCAACTACCAGGCGGTCGTATTCCCGTGCCCACATGATACCTTGCATGAAATGATCGGCATCTTCAAGTGAGCCAGCAAACAGGTGAGCATCACGAGTGTAAACGGGCAATGAGTCCGGATAACAAGGCACCAATGCCACATGGTCCGCCTTATAGTCATCGTGCCTGTAACGGGCAAACTTCATGCCCAGTCGGTGAGCTTGATCCTCAAGCTCACGGATTTGTTTGATTGTGTTCCAGCCTGCCATGATCAGCCTTTCACTGCCTTGCTCACGCCAGCACCAAAAAACGCCAGACCTGCTATGCTTACAATCAAGTACACAATCATTTCGCCATCAGTGGTGCTGACATCAATGCCATCTACCCCAATCAACAACATGATGATACCCCATAATTGAAACAACATGTTATCCCTCAATCATTTCTGGGCCAGCTTCCACGGAGCAGGACTCCAACCAATCATAAACCATGCCTACTGGGCAGCCCAAGATTGCAGCGATCTTGGGCGGGTACGTGACCCCGTCAATGTACAGTTGCTCAATGTCGTAACTCAAATCTGCCATCTTGCTCATACAGTTTCCTTTTGGTTAGTTAATACTTCTGTCAGCAGGGTCAAACTCTTGCTCAACAGTGTGTCTTCATATGTGTCACCACAGTACCACTTGCCATCTCGCATGATGTAGTAGTATTCAGCACCACAGTTGTTGCACAGTTCCAAGAACTCGTTGAATGTGTGGCTGACTTCGAACTCTTGATCCTTCTCGCCGCGATCACGCATGTAGAAGGTAGTCCAATTCTCAGTCAGTTCTTTGTATGCTTGCACTTCTTCGGCCCGCACTTCAAACTGGCTAAAGGCATGCTTCTCACCAATTTCTTTGCCCAGGGTGCTCATGTTGCCTAATGCCACTAGGTGGTTGGCTCGACCACTGTCATAGTGCTCTTGCAGGATACGACCATTGTGCGACAGATAGCCGTCCCAATGGCAATAAACGCTCTTGCACTTGTCGCCATGCATCACGCCAATTCGACTACGAGTTCCCATTTCTGACTCCAGTTTGTTGCTGTGTATGTGTGTATTATAGCACTTTGGCGATTATTGGTCAACCGAATGTCGATTGCCAAACAAGGTTTCATAAACCGCTTCGCGAACAGCGGTGTCATTGGCTTCTTCGTAGGCTTCTTCCAGAGAGATAGCCTCTAGCATGCTTACCACCGTGGGCCATGACAGTTGATGCACTTTGGCAACCATCACAATACCTTGGATGGCTGAGTTGCCGGCGTCAGTGTACATTCCGTAGCTCATGATTATTCTCCGTCTTTCATCACATATTCGAACAGGATCCACTTGGCACGATTCAGGCATTGACGGGCATCTTCGGCTCGCATGCTATCAACTTCGCCGTATTCGGTGTTGATCATCTCTTGTGCGTCGCTCATGAGGCTTGCGGCCATCATAGCAGGACCTGAGAAGCGGAAAGTGATTGAGGATTCCACTGATTCACGCATGCCTGCTTCAGTCACGCCATACATGCGGACTTCTCGCTTTTGTTGCTCGGTCAGTGCTTGGTAAGTTGCTGTTGCCATCTGGGACTCCTTTTTGCTGAACATGCTGTATTATAGCATTTCGAGCATTATTGAGCAACCGATTTCCACACAGAAAGTTGCGATTTTTTGTGGCTTTTTTACAACTCTAGTTGTTGATTTTTTGCAACAAATGGGCGTATGGTCCATGATTTGCTGGTGATCCAAACATATACTAAGTTATCCAATCCTGTGCTAGACAATAGATTTGATTTGGCTCCTTGCCATATATGATATACATCTGCTAAATCACTTTGAGCATGACTTAACAATTCTTGCCCGTCGGGACTATTATCAGTGCGATTAAAATGTCTTTTTGTTATGCCATTGGCAGAATTAAAATTTGCAAGAGGAACACGACCGCAGGCTATATTCCAAGCCATATACCATTCTTCTGAATTAGATTGTATGGCATTTACAATATCCTGATTGATGCCGGGTATTGTTTCCATCCAATCAATTGCCATATGGCATTGCTTGACATAAAATTCAGGCATGTCAGAACAAAGATAAAAATTAACACTGACGCCGCCGATGTTATCTTCGATGATACGATCATATGCTTGCATGTGCCAATAACCGTCCCAAAGGCTAACCATGGGTTTCTCTTTGCCGTAGATATCGGCTCTGCGTCCGCCAATAGATAATCTATTTCTAACCACTTGGTCATTGAATCTCTGTATCACTGCGCAAGTGCTTTTGCTAAATCTAGGTGCTGCACCGGGTTGAAAAATCCAATCCTCTCCAAGGTTGCGATAGAAATCAAATGTGTAATTGTGATCTATCGGTGCAGCAGTGATCTTAAGTTTGGGATTGTGATATTTCTGATAATTTTTTGAAGATTCGATGATAACCGGTATTTCAGGATCTTCATAGTAATCAGTTCGATCCATGTATGCAATTTCGTCAAGTTGAACCCCTGCACGAATAAAACTGGCCAGCACAGTCTGACTATCATAGCCGCCACTGAGCCAGAGGCAAAGCCAGTCATATTGATCTCTGAGCTCTCTGCAACGACGATCACACATGTCTTCAAACGATTCCGGCGGGCACTGGGACCAATCAATCTTGTCCCATACATCGTCCATGAAGTAATACTTTATTCTATCTAGCTTGCCACCTGCCCATAACAATGCTTGATTGCGACTCAGAGTAGTTTGATCGTCGACCTTGTAGTAAAAATCGTAATTGTTATTACCAATTCCGGAGTTTACTATGATGTGCTGAGTCATTTGAGTTTATTTAATTTTTCTCTGTATTCTTGTATGATGCGTCTAGTAAAATTAGCATCTCTTGCATTTACTTCGATATTGATTTTAGACAATTTTTCTCGCACTGCGACAGAATTGATGGCTCTAAATAGATCCTCTTTGAGGCGCTGGGATTCTGCGGTGTTTGCCGGGGTCACACTCAATAAAAATGCACCATTGAATTGATTGACATTTAAAATATTGTGCGCCGTGGGCACTGAAGAACCATTGATCTTGATTGGGACATCGTTGGTAGTGGCAAGTATCCTTATCTTTCCATCGTCGGCACTGGAGGTGATGAGTGAGCTCACACTTGACACAGCAAGATCAATATGCCCACCTAACACATCAGCTAATACCTGAGGACTACCTTTGTATTTGATAATCTCTGCTGAGGATCCAAACGCATGATTCTTTTTTACTGAAATCACATTTGACTCTGAATTCAATCCATCAACTCCGACGTTTATTGTCTGCTGTGCCTTTAACCGATTGTTGACATCTTCCAAAGTTTTCAAGGATGAATCACTGCGTACATACCATACGTTGGGAGTCCATCCAATCCAACCCACATGATCAAACTCAGCGTCAGAATATTGTAAGCTATCTTTGTAAACATGATTAAAAACATGCATGGTGCTGGTTCCTACAATCACTGACAGCCGAGATTGATTTTTAAATTTCACTGCGGCAATCATTTGATCTGCTCCAGGAACATAATCAAATACCAATGTATTACCAGTGAGTCGAGTGTATTCATCTGCGATTGCACGACCCACTGTGTCTGAGCTACTGCCCGGAGGATTGGGAATTATCATACTGTATTCTGCTGCCGTTGTCGACGCTGTAAAAAACACACATGCGATTATAAACAATAATTTTTTCATAAATTTGCCTTTCATAAAATTACTTAGTTGGGAATATTCTGAGTAAATACTTTTATGTTTACCTGGCTACCAATGGCACACTTGCCAGATCCTCCTGAAATCTTTACACAACGAGCAAGTGACTTATCGGGAAGAACTGATCTCCCTGACCTAGTGGATCTGATGAAACTCGCACCCTACCGGGTTAGGTCAGTTCAACGCAAAGGCACGATTGTTCAGAGCCGATCACAAAAAGGCAGAGACATGGGAACAGATTGGGAACAATGGGTGCGTGAAAACATAGTGGATGATTTCATTGAGACTGGCTTGCGTGTGAGTGAGCCAGTGAGTGACACACACGGCGCTCATACAGATCCACTGCGTAAATGGAAACTGTATTATCTTTTAGAACGCGGTGGTGACAATGCAGTTACTTGTTTCTACAAAGAAAAAGGCCACCCTGTGGTCCGAGATCTCAATGACCAAATGATCGTGTGTAACAACATGGACGAACTAGAGCTTATCGAACAGGTAACCTGGCCCATCAAACAATGGGTTTTGATCAACACCATGGTCATACACAGTGTGGAAAATATACAAGGTTATCGATACAATTTCACTATCAGCATAACGCCACGGGATCTGCAAGGCCTGTATCGCCGCTGATTTCCACTATTTCTGCGTCCTCTAGTCGAACCACGTTGAGATATCCTGCGGGTTCTCTGCTCATGTAGCAGTCCACATACTCGCGAACCAGCTGCACAGTTTCGCCTACTTTGCCGCAATACCACATGAGTGGATCACTGCACTTGATGATTTTGAGTGCTCTCATTTGCGTATCAGTCACTGCTCAATCAACACGGCTGCCTGCATAGGCTTCTTTGATGCCAAACTTCTTCAGTACATCAGCGTAGGCACGAGCGCCTTCCTCTTTGGCTGTGATGCATTGTGTCCAGTTGCCCGAAGGATTCCACAGCTGGAGGCCGCCGCCGTATGCAGGCTTGAAGCCCACTGCCTTCAGCGCACGGCCCAGTTTGGTTGAGCCTTTTTCGTATACCGTGACCCATGCAAAGCCGCAAGCGTCGCGATCGCCGTGCTGGGCCAGGAAGTCTTCGGTGGCTTTGGCAGCCGCTTGAGAGGCCATGTTGTGTACGCTAGCCAGGTTGTCTAGTGCGATCATTGTGTGCTCCAGTTCGTTGTCGATATGTGTATTATAGCAGAACGATGATTTATGGTCAACCGTTTTCAACAATGATACACCGGGCGGGTACGTCGTAGATGAGCCACAGCGGCTGCTTTGGTGTCAAAGCGACCACCAATAGGAGTTTGGTGTGCTCCGCGCACTATGTACCACCCACCCAAGAGACTGTTATAAATCACTTTCATATCACATGCTCCGGTAAATTACACCACGCCAGTGTAGATTGCTAGTGTGCTCTGGTTGAAACGGACGGCGTCCAGGATTTTCAATGTACCAATTGCCGCGGCGCCAGTGCCAATAAAAATGACGCATCTCTGCATAACCATGGTCACCGTTTTCGGTGATGCTGATTTGATATGCACCTTCATGCACGGGCTTGGTTTCTTTGAATACAAACCATTCTGTAGTCTTCATATCACATGCTCCAGTAAGTTTCAGCCGAGGGCGAGCAGAAGTAAGGCGTGTTCACATCTTCTTGATACTCGATACCGCTCATTAAGTTCTTGCGGGTCACCATTTTTGGTTTGTACTCTTTGACATCAACAATGCTGAGGTCGCCGGCGCTCCAACCTGCTTTGCGGCACAGGCGAGTGCGAGTGGCTTGAGCGGCACCGTGGGTTTTGTAACTACGGGCCTTGTTAGGACCATCAGTAGCGATAAGACCTGTAGCACGAACGATAATGTAGTAGCTCATTTAGAACTCCTTTTTGCTGAACATGTGTGTATTATAGCATTTCGGGCATTACCGGTCTACCGATTTAGTGACAGAAAGTTGTGATTTTCTGTGGTTTTTTTACAACTATTAGTTGCAAACTAAGATTCGATTTCCAAACTCTTTGTGGGTGTAATAATCAATCAGCTTGCGCTGAATCATGGTCAACAAATCCCCCACATCGTCATCCACCACAAAACGCACCGGGCAATGACTCCAGCTGTGTCGGGCTTGGAATTCAGCAAACCACTGACGGTGTTGTTCGGAAGTTGAATCAAATACCACCCAAGGACGACCGATAAATGAAAGTTTGCTCATTTGATTTCCTTTGCTACATCTATACCAATAAAAGTATTTTTCACTTCCCAGTTGACCCAATTGCATATTGAATCAAAATCCACAGTTTCGTCGATCCATTCGTATCTGAATCCGTTGGTGCCTGTCACAATCTGACTGGCAAAGTCACCTTTGACGCGGGATTCAAGTTCACGAATCAGCCTTTCAGGGCCAGTCCATAATCTTGCAAATTTGACCACGTGTCCAACATGACCTTCATAGCCTTGTATTCGGCCCACCGGATTGCTGGTGATTCCAAAACAGGTACGAGCAATTGTGTTGTCTGCATCATCCACAAAACGATGACGCCACAGATAGAAATAATATGTCTTAGGTTCGGTCATTTTAGAATCCTGCATATTTCTTCATGTCTGGCACTTGAGGCAAAGTCAATTTGCCAGCGAACTTGTTGGGATTGTAGTAATCCATTACCAGCATGGGAGTCAAGCAGTTGTCTGTCCAGCCACCGGGTGCATCATTGGCGTCTTGCCATGCTTCTAGTCGTTGCTTGCAATCTTTGTGGAAGGCCTTGGGCGAACCATACAGACTCTGAAACTGTTTGAACAGATCCTGACTGATCACGCTCTTGGCAGTGCCCAACGACACAGGATTTTTGCCAGTGCGAGCTGCATGCGCCAGTCGACCAAACGCAAGAATGAAACCGCCGTCTACACCTTTTTCGTTAGAGTAGTATTCATCGTGCCAGGCCAAAGCCCAGGCCAAATCTTCTTTGCTGACATTAAACAATTTCATATCAGTGCCGTGCCCGGCAATCTGATTGAGACCGTGAATGTATGTGACCATGCCCGGGGTAGCCAATTGCCCTCGTGCGTCACTGGCCTTGGCTGGGAACATTTGATTTGTTTCCATGATGCACTGGATTGCTTCGCTTTGAACATCTTCATCAAAGTTTGAATCATACAAGCGAACACCATTCACGCGACTGCGATGCAGGTGATAGGCATCAATACCTTTGCGCCCGCCACCGTTGATTTGACGAAATCCATAACTGGCCACTGCTTCGCCTTGCAGTTGGGTGCCCGGAACAATCATGTCCTCGTCAAAGACTTTGAGTTGTACCAGAAAGTCTCCGTCAATTAATCCGGCAATGTACAGGTGGTAATACAGGCAAGAAGTTTGCTGCCCTTCCCACACACTGTAACGCCCATTTTTGAGCCGGGTGGCCATCACAGGCATGGCGATTCTCGGATCAAATTTTTCCAAGATGTTGGCTTGGTGTTCGGCGTCTTCGTCGCGTTGGATTTCAATGTTGAGATCCAGCTCATTGAGTTTGGCCCAGATTAGTTCGCCGAAGTGCTTGTGGGTGTATTTTTCACCACCTAGTCGGATGCGAAGATTGTTTAGTGCTTGTTGCACATGCGAATTGACATGCGCTCGCGCACCACGAACCATGAGTGGTTCATAAATGTTTGCCTGCCCTTGCGGAGTCATAGTTACGTTTTGCTGAATGACCATGGGCGCATAGGGATTGGCGCCGCGAGTAACTGTACGAGTTGATACGATAGTTGACATGAATTTTTCTTTAGAGTTGATAGAATGTCTCATAACTTAAACAAGACAAGCGTAGTATAGCACAACTAGCGCAGGAGGTCAACTGATTTTGGTCAACCTAAACGATTGCCCGTTGTTTGAGCCGGAGGCGTTCTCCCAACACCCGATGACCCAAGCGTCGGATGGTATCGGCGCCGGCCTGCGGTGAGGCCTCGAACATGTCTTCAATGTCTTCGGCTGTGATACCTTCAGTTGCTTCCACGATGTAGATCTCATAGTTGCGCTGGCTGTTGTATCTTGCCCGTAACATCAGGTGATTGAGATTGGGCAGCCGAGATTCAACCTCTTGACCTTTCAACGCTGCCCACACTCGGGCCTGCTCGTCCTCGGTGATATCCGCTACCACTTCCAGACCGTTGCAGTCCCACATCACAACAAATTGATGGTTCATAAGCGGAACCTTTTCAATGCCTCACGGCTTTCTTCAAGTCCGGTTATTTCCAAAAGACCTTCCATGAACTCATGCATGAGTATCTGCTGCAGAGTTCGCACTTGCAGTTGATCTGATTCTGACAATTCTTCAAACCAAGACTCATACTCAGATATGTCTTTGAGACCCCACATGGATTCCAGTAGACTCACTTGATGCTGGTCAAGGTCTGTGATAGATATTTTCTTGTTCACGATCGACTCCATTTCAATTGATAAAAGGTTGCCAGGGCCGGATCTCGGAATCCAATGATCACTTTTCTTACATTTTTTCCGAACAGTGTCAATTCGTTTATGGTGACTGGATCCGCAGCCTTGGGAATGTAGCACCAAGTAAAATCCTTGTCCAGTACTAATCCAGCAGATCTCAACACCCACGCCATTTCCATTCCTCTAGCGGCTCCAATGTCTTCAAACACCACTTCGGTCCACATGGTCAAGGTCTTGTGATATATTCTTTGCGTATCAACATATCACAACTTGCCCAATCTCTAGTATAGTAAAGCCTGGAATCATGTATGTCAAACTGATTGCAAAAGCTCTGTCCATATCTCATACTTTGCAAGGCGTCCCATGTGTATTGTTTCTGCCAACGTTCATATTCTGTTAAACTTATTGATATTTGAGGGTGGGTTTCTCGGGTCAACTCCCCGACCATGTTTGCAAAAACAGTATCTCCCATTGCGACCTTCCAGAGTTTAAGAAATTTATACTTGTACAGTTTTCAATTGCCAGGTGCTGGCTTGATCTTCGTGGCCGATATAACCACGTGGATTACATACAACTCTGCAGGTGCCAATCATGTAATCAAACTCGTGATGAGTGTGACCATGTGTCCATAGTTGAATCTGTGGATGGTCCAGCATGAGCTCACTGAGGTCCGAACTGTAAGCACCATTCACAATGACCTCATCCTGGTACCTGGGATGGGTACTTAATTTGCTGGGCGAGTGATGCCCAACCACCACAAACCGGCCTGTGGGATTCGCAGCCACAGCCGCACGGATCACTGCCAACATAGCAGTATGATCATCCACAGTATCCTGTGGATGGAATCTACGATTACCATACCGGATGATACGGAAATCATTCATCACTCCAGCTATGTTAGACAGCGTGATCGGGTCTTCACGGTTCATGTCAGTCCATAGCGTACCGCAAACAAAGGTCGCATCACCCAGGGTGATAGTTTCTTTTTCCATCACATGCAGATTAGTCAAGTAACTGAGCTTTTCCTTCAGGCGCGGCACTGTGGTCACAAAGTCACCGTGATAGTGTTCGTGATTGCCTACAATATATATCACGTGGGCAAATTGTGCAGCACAGGATTCAAAGAACTGATGATATCTATGGCTCTTGGTATGTTCGCCCAGCAAATTATGCACATCACGATCACCAAGATCACGTGCAATACAAATATCGCCGCTGAGAATCAATACATCAGCATCATCTGTGTTGTTGATTTCTAATGATCCAAATTCTAAATGAACGTCACTGGCTACTGCTATTTTCATGCGAAACCTTTATTTGATAACCATGCCCAGTATTCATTAAACAAGGCATTAGGAGTTGTGCCAGGATCCATGTTGGTCCGAGCAAAATATTGCTTCAAGTAATTATACTGCTCAAATAATTTCAAGTCAACCGATTTAGCCTGAACTGTCAATATCTCTTTTGCCAATTTGGGCAATGGTACGTTGGTATCTAATAGACGTTGCTTGAATTCCACGGGCAGATAGATGGCGTCAAGGCAATCGGGATTATTGATTTGACTAAAATCAATTTCATAATCATGTTCCAGGATGAATGATTGGAAATTTGAAATATCAAAAATACTCAATACACTTATCACCGGAGTAAAAATGAATCTTATGTCATGTTGTATCAATAACGCTAGGTTAGTTAAAAATCTATCCTGATCAAATCCTGCTCTCGGTATATGGTTGTATTCTGTAGTAGCATCAAGGCTGATATTAAACTTTAATTTTTTTTTCGGGAATGTTTCTAAAATCCAATGTAGAAATCTTGATGATGGCGGGTTGAGATTGGTATGTATTTCTAACAAGTCTATTTTATCCGAATTGAATTCTAGGAGACGTTTTATACTTCCCATTTGCATCAACGGTTCCCCGCCTAATAATTTGATAGAAATCAAATGGTCGGATCGATGTGAAATATATTTTTCAATCTCTAACAACCAATATTCTTGCGAATCATCTGAAGAGATCTTGCCAAGATGTTGATTGAGTTTTGCAGTGGATGAGATTTTTGTAAATGTTCCTTGGTCTTGGATTGATCTTTGCCATTCGCTGCTGAATTTTGGACTGCAATAACTACACATCTGATTGCAGAGATTGCTGCTGATAATCTCCACAAGATCGGAGTGTTCCGGATCAGCTGTTTGCCTATAAGAGGTCAATCCTTGTTGTTCAGGTTTCCAGCATGTCTCGCATCCAAGAATTTCATGTCCTTGATCCAACTGATCTTTTTCATGCCGCCATTTGTCAGTATAATGATCCAATGTTTTGGTATTGTCGAGATTTTCGTGATACGCTTTACAGCATGATGAAGTTTGATTTAAATGCAATCTAAAAACTTTTTCTTTGCCTTTGCGATCACAGTGTTTGGAAGCTGAATTCATGCCTCTCTTAGTTGTTCGGCCACAGGGTCCTCTTTGACCATGCCTGCTTCCTTGCCCGGATAGCGTTGCTGGAATCGTTCAGCCACTTCCGCCATGTTTCGACCCATGCATACAAATTCTTTTGTGAGTATATTATAGCACATGAACTGCCCATCCACAGCCTCAACCTCCAGGATAATTATCTTTTGGTTGTCTAATTTATCCACAAATTCATCAATCTTTTGCAGCACATCGTCAGAAATGCTGTTGAGCTCGCGCCAGGCACGATAGGCATTGATCACTTGTAGGATCATCACACCAAGAACCACACCAACAAAAACGGGTATAATAAAGTCTATCATGATGTAGTTATGCTTGACGGATAGATTCCATGGTGATCATCTTGCCCAGTTCGCGTTCAAAATCCAGTTCGTCGGGGATCACATAGTGGCGATATTTGTTGTCGTCGGTGCGGCGGTCGTAGTGCCGGAAAGTGATGATCTTGCCACCGATTGCGCTCATCACAGTGATGTTCAAGCCTGCGTGGCCATCAATGCTATCACTATTGCTCTGAACCGATAAGCCTCGGCGAGGTTTGATTAGAGAATTGGCTTCCATGCTGGTCAATCCTGTGCTGGCATTTTCCC
>Ga0181347_1000504_pt1 | contig 12985 bp, 14 predicted proteins | sample Su13VDMM110SN_FD_130102 | JGI IMG/M metagenome (GOLD analysis project Ga0181347, IMG submission 130102) | Freshwater viral communities from Lake Michigan, USA - Su13.VD.MM110.S.N | ecosystem: Environmental > Aquatic > Freshwater > Lake | place: USA: Michigan | collected 2013-07-16
CTGAATGTGATATCCCTGTTGCACATACAAAATCATCAGGTTTATCCAATTGAAGAATCTCCCACATTACTTTAACATAATCTTTAGCGTGTCCCCAATCTCGAGTAGCGTCTAAGTTACCTAATTTAAGTTCATCAGATAATCCAAGTTTTATTTTAACCGCTTCTTTACAAACTTTATTAGTTACAAAGTTAGTCCCTCTTCTTGGAGATTCGTGGTTAAATAATATTCCGTTTGATATGAACATTCCGTATGAATTTCTATAATTACGACAAATATTATAACTAAATACTTTAGCACATCCGTAAGGTGATACCGGATTCATTGGTGTTGTTTCTCTTTGAAACCCATCTTCATCTATAGAGTTACCAAACATTTCAGAAGAAGATGCTTGATAAATTTTTATTCTTGGATTAATTAACTTAACCGCCTCTAATAAATTTAATGTTCCTACACCAGTAACATTTGTCGTGTACAATGGTTGGTCAAACGAAATTCTAACGTGGGATTGTGCTGCCAAATTATACACTTCATCCGGATTTATTTTTTGAATGACATTGATTAATGATGACAAATCAGTTAAATCAGCATAATGTAATTTAATTTGGTTATAGACATTTTCTAGTCTTGATGTTTGATTTTCGGCTACAGAATTTCTTTTTAAAGTTCCGTGAACTTCATATCCTTTTTCTAATAAAAATTCTGTAAGATAAGAACCATCTTGACCGTTTATTCCTGTGATTAGTGCTATTTTATTTTCTTGATATTTCATAATTTTCTATAAACCATTTAACTGTTTCTTTGATTCCGTCTTCAATTGGGGTAAATTTAAAATTTGGTAAATAAGATTTTAATTTAGTATTGTCTGATGGTTTTCTAAATTGTCCATCAGGTTTTGTCCCATCAAATATTACCTTTCCCTTAAAGTTAAATTCAGAAACTAATAAATCAACTAAATCCATTATACTAATTTCATTTGATGTACTAAATATTATAGGTTCTGATTCGTTATAATTATTTACAGTCCATTCACATAATTTCGCAACATCTTTAGAATATATAAATTCACGTAGAGGTTTTCCGGTCCCCCATACAGTAAAATCTGTATTATTTTTTTGGGCCAAGTATAATTTGTGTATTAACATAGGCATTACGTGTCCGTGTGTTAATGAAAAATTATCATTTGGCCCGTATATGTTTGTTGGTATAACCGACACATAATTTAACCCATATTGTTCTCTATATGACCTGATTTGAATATCGGCCATTCTTTTTGCATAAGCGTAGGGATAATTTGAATTATGTGGTTCACCTAAATGAATTTTAGATTCAATTAAAGGGTAGTCAATGTTATCAGGGAAAATACAAGTGGATAAAAAGGCTACTAATTTTTTAACACCATTTTGTCTAGCTGATTCAATAACATTAGTATTTATCATAATATTATCATAAAAATATTGTCCTTTATAATTTATATTACCACCAAGACCACCAACTTTACCAGCACAATGAATTACATCGGTAGGTTTATATTTCTCAAACATTTTTTGTGTTTGTTCAAAATTAATTAAATCAAACTCTTCTCTACCAATGTTATAATCGGCTTTAATTGCTGAACCTACTAAACCATTACCACCGGTAACTAATAATTTTTTCATATTTTAATTTTGTTTTTAACCATACTATCAATCCAAGAATATGTTTTAGTCATACCAATAATTAATGGTTGTGATACTGACCAACCAATTTTTTCTTTAAATAAAGTATTGTCAGATTTTCTACCCATAACACCTATTGGACATTTATGACCATATTTTTTTATAAACTCATCACCATATATGTTATTAATATCTATTGTTTTTTCAGATATTTTAATAGCCATTTTAGCAAAATCATTAATACTAATCATTTCTTCTGAACCAATATTAACCGGTCCTAAGAAATCACTTTTCATTAAATGGTCTATAGCTTCTAAACATTCATCAATATATAAAAATGAACGTGTTTGTTGTCCATCACCCCACACTTCTATTTGACCACTGTCAGAGGTTTCAGAAGCTTTTCGACACATAGCCGCTGGAGCTTTTTCTTTACCACCTTTCCAAGTACCATATGGTCCAAAAATATTATGAAATCTGGCTATACGAACATCTAAACCATAATTTCTATTAAACGCTAAAAATAATCTTTCACTGAATAATTTTTCCCAACCATACTCTGAATCAGGATTTGCAGGGTAAGCTGAACTTTCTTCACAATTAGGATTATTAGGGTCTAATTGATTATGTTCGGGATACATACAAGCTGATGATGAATAGAATACTTTTTTTACATTAAATTTAGTCGCGTAATGAACAACATTTAAATTTACTAAAGCAGAATTGTGCATAACATTAGCGTCGTTATCACCGGTAAAAATATATCCCGCACCACCCATATCAGCGGCTAATTGATATACTTCATCAAAACTATTCTCTTTATCGTCTAACGATGTTTGTCCGGGAGCAAACATAACTTGTGAAACTATTAAAGGGTCTCTTAAATCACCTAAAATAAATTCATTACAGAATTCGTTTTTAGTAAAATATTCGTGTTGTTTTATATCACAAACTCTAACGTAATACCCTTCATTTTTTAATTTTTTGGCCAAATGCCCACCTATAAACCCACCACCACCTAAAACTAACGCTTTTTTCATTTTAAAAACTTTTATATTTATTTTTATATTCTATATTATCATAATAGTTTATTATTTCTTCAGTATTCATTGATGTTAATCTTTTATATAAATCATTATTTTCGTTAAAAAATTTGTTATTTGAATCACTAAATGGTGTCCTATGATGTTCTAAATGATAAACAAAATCGTTCACTCTATCAACTTTATACCCTATTTTAATAAATCTTTCATATCTTTCAACGTCTTCAGGACCGTAAGCTATAAACAATTCATTCTCACCACCACATTTTTTATATTTTTCAGTATTAATAAAAACACAGTGACCACATTTAGCGTTCCACATATCGTAATCACCAATTTTAATATTATTTAAATCAAAATTAAAGTTAAAGTTAGACCTATCAGAATTTATAAAAACTCTTTTTTGGTATACACCATCACCATAAGGGTATACAACGTCGGAATCACCATTTAATATCATATCAACAGATTTAACATATGTGTCTACAGGTAATAAAACATCAATATCGTAATTAACAATAACCATGGTTTCTACTAAATCAATCATTATATTTAATTGTTTAGTTCTATGATATGTTGACATATTTGATTGTTCAACAATATGTTTTATATTAAGATTTTTAAAATCGTTTAAAAATGGTAATTTTGTTTCACCGTCAACTAATTCGTGTATAATAATATTAGTGTTGAAATGATGATTTAAATAACCTAAAACAGTTATAGAGTTATTTAATCTATCGGTAGATTCTATACATACCGGTATAATAAAAGTTGCTTCTTTTAAATTTATCATATATTAATTATTTATAAGTAATAGACTGCTCCGTGTTGATATGTGAAACCTTTTAACGGTATTATTTTTAAAGGGTCACAAAATAAATTTACACCCAAATATTTTATAGGAGCGTCACCCCATCTCCTAATATAAATCCCACCGTTTTCATCAATTGTGTTGAAATAGTTTATATATTCAGATTTAATAAACCAATCTACTTTACCCAATTCAAGATTCGTGTAGAACATTTTACCCTCAGGTATTGTGTTAACATCAATATAGGTTTTAATATTATTTAATTCAATATAATTTTTACTAAATTCTTTTAGCCCCTCAACAACTTTTGGATTGTCAATTTGTACTGCTGGTTCACAATACCCATAAATTAAATCAGTTTGTTTAGCGAATTCAAATATATCGTAATTTAATTCTGTTAAAATATATGAATCAGTGTCTAACCTTAAATAATATTCATAGTTAGATAGGATTGGTAATTTGTGAAAAGTACCCGAAAAAAATCTACACATATTTCTATATCCCATAGTAAACCCTTTATGACCATAAGCAATAGGCCCATTTCCATGTGTTGGATGAGGATAAAATTCTGGTATTAAGTTACTAATTTCTTCATTGTACACTGGAGGTTCAATACTTATCTCGTTAAATATTAAATTTATATTAGTGTTAATTTTATCTTTTAATTCACCTAAATTATTTTCGTGAAAAATTATTACATCACAATTTTTAGTTTGATGTAATAAATTAGTATCCAATAGAGATAATGATTTATTAAGCATGTCAATATCATCTTGAGATGTTCTTAATAAGTAAGTTACACAATTTTTCATATTCTAATCCATTTATTATCCCCTAACATATTAGGTTCATGACCAAAGTTATTAGGTATTATTATGTTATTTTCTTGATTTTTATTTAAATATGCCGCCCAAAAACTAAATGTAGAAATATTAGTAATATTTTTTTCACACATAGAAATCATGAATAGTGAAACAAATTGATTCTCATCAATTAAATGAAATACTTTATCACTAAAATTATTCATTAACGGGTCTAAAATTTTTCTACAGTTAAAAATATTATCAGTAAATACTAAAATATTTTTAGAATCCATGATAGACAATGCTCTACGATAATAGTCATTATCCAACGGCATTGAATGTACATCACCTTTAGATGACCATGTGCGTATATGTAATGAACACGAATCATTTAAAATATGGTTGTATTTTTCATGTATATAATTAACTATTGATTCCGATGGTTTAAATTTATCTAAAATTATGTCTCTATACTTGTTTAAAATACCAAAATCAAACATATCATTTATCATAAATTTAGTATCAAAATCGGCTTTATATGGTTCAGTAAAATTAATGTTTTTAAATGAATTATTAAAGTCTTCCCAAGTACCACCATGACCACCCAATATTACATCAGAATTATTTGATAATGGTAGTTCACTACAATCCCATGTTTTAAATGTCGGGTCTGGTAAATTATTTAATTCACAAAACACTAAAGGTTCTATCATTTGAAATAAATTATTACCTAACCCACCATGTAAACTGGCGGTGATAGTCATATCATCTTTAATTTTATACTTATCTTCGATTATAACACCGTTTACATTAATAAAATTATTAGTTTCTTCTTGGATTGAAACATCTTCGAAATAATTTTTACTATTAACAATCAAAATATTTGATGGATATTTAGCTTTTAATTCTTCAACCTTATTATAGTAATTATCGTAGTATAGATTTAATGATGTATGATTATCATAACTTGAATAATCATCAAAGAAGTTTAGATTATATCTAGAATAATTACCCCTAACTTTAATTAATGGGTTTCTAAAACCAAAGTGTATTTTTAATGAATTTACCGTTTTATCTTTATCACCCTTTAAACATAATATTTTACTATTAGGATTACCATTAATTATATTTTCAATATAGTTTAAATAGAAGTGTCCTATTAATATTGAGTTTTGGTTACCTAATGTTCTACCTATAAAATTATTATAATCTATCTCAAATGAGTTTTGCATTTTTATAGGATTAATTTTATAGATAGTATTATTACCTAATCTATTCATAAGTTGGTTTATTCTTTGAAATCCGCAACTTCCAGTTCCAATTATTAATCTCATATTAATTTATTTTTTTCTGAATTAACAAATTCAAGATATGATTTTTCTTTAAATCTATAATTTTCTAATAAATCACCATTCTCATCAATTTTGGCTAATATATTAGTTACAATTTCATCACTTAAATAGTAATCAGTTATTGTTAGTTTTTTATTATAAGTTTTTAGTGACGATAATTTATCTTCACGAACAAAATAAGCGTTACCGGTTGCACAGACTAATTTATATCCTTTTCTTTCCGCTAATATGTTTAAAGACTTTAATGATGCACCAGTACCGATATATTCAGTATCAACATCCCATCCACCGGCAATTTCAATAACCACTAACATTGGTCTATATCTTGTAACTGATTCCCATATATGATAATCTGGTCCATCAACATCGATTGATAAAACAATAAAGTTGTCATTACTAACGTTAAATTTAGACTTATCCAATATATTATCTAACGAGTTAGTATCTTCTGAATTAGTATTAACAAAAACCCCATGGACATCTATATTATCATTTTTAATCTGAGTCAACTCATTAAATTTAACGGAATCACCTTCAATTAAAATAGATTTAAACCTTTTATTTTTCCATAAATCATATACATTACTTAAATACACACCATCCCAAGCACCAAATTCAACACATATCTTATCTTCAGTTTCTACTTTTAAATCACTAATTATTTGGTCAATAATACCATCATCACCAAATTGTGTTAAATAATTTTTAGCATATTTTAAATAAGGGGATTTATTATTAGTTTTAGTTATCCATTCTTTAATATTCATATTATATTTTTATTTCGTAATTCATATTCCCATCTAGTATCTAGATTAAATATCGGTTTATTATTAACATCAATTCTTTGGCCGATATATATACCGTATTCCACATCAATATTTTTTGGTAAATCTCTACTATCTTTATTTATAAAAAGATTACCATGTCTATTTCTTCTTTCAGTTAAAATATAATTCAATAATCCACAGCCATAAGCGTCTTTGTAATGGATTGAATCTCCTTCTTGATAAGTGATATTATTGCTAGGGATATTATGGGACCAATAATCATGACATACATGGTCCTTAATGATTAATGGCCATAAATTATGTGTTAATAATGTTTGGTCATCTTCTCTATGGTTAGATGAATTATTTAGTAAATCAATATTACCATATCTTTCTTTAAATAATTTATTATTAATACCAAACATACCGGCCATAATTTCATATGAATGATTATGAGCATCTCTAATTATATGTGCTGTTTTATCAGTATCTAACCATTCATCAACACATGCTTTTTCTAAACTACTAATTCTAGAATCACAATCACGACTTACCCATATTGATACATCTACATCATAAAAAGGTTTGAAACGCCAAAATAATCCATCATATTGATTAATCCTATTGCAAATTATAACTTTAACATTGTGCGATTTTAATTGGTTAACGATATCAATATTAACATCGTCACCAACATAAAATCTAGTTTCCCAATCTTTATAAATTAATGAAGATAACCTAGCGTTTTCGATTGCACCTATGGTATATAAATCATTATTACCAAAAAGACTAAAACTTAAAACCTTTTTCATTATTTTTACTCACAAATATAAACACCATATGCACATGTTGCCCCATGGAAATTAGGTTCACCTATTGAATTATAAATTTTAACACTATCCTCAAAGTATTTTCTGTAATCATCATCTGAAAATGTGAACGGATGTTCTAAATTTGTTGGTAAATTAATTGGTTCAAAAAATCTAATAACTTTTGCGTGTTTCTTAGCTTTCTCAATTAATTCATCCGGATTTTTAACATGTTGCATTAAATTTAATATCCAAACTTCATCAACTTTAGGTGAATCACAATCTTCATATAATTCACGAATAAATTCAAGATTTTTACCTTCATAATAACTATCAATATTATCATATGGTGTTGGTTCAACAATATATGATTTACTATAGTTTTCACAATATAATAATCCAGCAAATTTAGCTGGACCAATTTCAATAACTGATTTACCTTTTAAATCACTATCGATACCTAAATACTTGAAATAGTACTTATACGCTCTTTTGTAGTTTTCATAAGCTTCTTCATTATTAACATCATCGTGAAAATTTTTTTCACCTACTTGGGCTTCTTCCCATCTTTGATGTGTAATCGGTTCTTTTAACATACTCTATTTTCTATTATTTTATTTTTTATTTTATTATTATGTCTTTCAAACACTATTTTAGTGTTTTTTTGATTTGCGTTTAATAACCATGATGCAGTTTGACCATTTACTCTAGTACCACCCCAATTAATGTCCGAGTCAAAATTAACCCAATAACAGCCAACAACCTTATTTAACTGTTCAGCCATTCTAAAACATAAATCATGGTCATCCATATCTTGAGGTTCAAATTGTTCATCAAAGTAATTTAATAATTTTAAATCTGAATGATTTATTGCTAATGGTCCTCTATTGACACATTGTCTAACAGCAAATATATCTCTAGATATATTTGTTCTATTTGCATGGTCAACATGGTTTAATATATCACTCCATTCAAGACCATCATTTTCAGTAGTATGAATATGTTTTGAATTAGGATTAATTTCCCAATTATGAGCACAATTAGCAGTAACTGCAAATACATCATCAAAAACTATAAACGGTTTTGTTAATCTATCATTCCAAGACATTTCTGTAACAATAATATCATCTTGTATTATTATTACTATTTCACCAGTAGCTAATTTAAGTCCAGCATTATTCGCTTTAGTTTCAAACACATCTGGAGTTTCTATTACGATTATGTTGATATTTGGGTTATCATCTTTGAAAAAAGTAATAATTTCTTTTGAATTATCCGAACAACCATCCAAAACTACAATTAATTCGTAGTCACTTACAGTATTAATTTTAATCCCATTTAATACTTGAGGTAATAAATATCCTTTATTATGTACAGTTAATATTATTGAGTGTTTATTGATTAACATTGCATGTTACGAAATTTCTTAAAAGGTTATTAGTGTTTAAATTGTATTTTAATGATAAATTACTTATGACACTTTGGTCTGATTGATGCACTATAAACCCATCAAAATTATCACCATGTAAATTTGGTAAATCGCTGATAATGTTTGGATTTATACAATATTGTAACCATTCATAAATTATTTTTCTTATCTTATTAGTATTTTTAAAACATAACATACCAGCTTCTAATTGTACGTGTTCGTGATATCTATTTTCATCACAACCCATTAAGTAAAAAGCATCTCTTTTTGTATAATGTTTTTGTTTATTAGAACCACCATGAGATAACAAACAATCAGTATTATTGTTGTGGAAGTAATCTTTTAAAAAGTCTGATAATCCAATAGTAAAAACATCAGCACAATCCAAATAAAAGATAATATCATTCTCATCGATTGAATTCAATCTATTAAGAATTATATATGGTTTCCAAATCCAAAATCCAGCACCTCTTTTATTATCTAATAATTCAGAATTTTCTTTATAAAAATCAGTTTCTACTAACCATTCTCTATTATAACCATAAGAGTAATCAAATGTATTATTAGCGTAGTTAACCAAATTTATTCTTTGTGTTTCAAAATTTTTATCTGAATATGTTATAAAATGAGTTTTCATCTTCAAATGTATTTTTTTATTATTTTATCATTATAGTCTTCACCTATTGAGTAATTCATTTTATTTATTTCACTAATAAAAATTGAATTGTCAATAGTATAATCAATTCCATTATTAACTAAATTAATTTTAGGGTTTATCTTCATCTCCTTTCCCATTTTAAGTATGAAGTTAATAACAGTTTCTTTATTAGTGAAACAAATGTTAATACTTTGATTTACATAAGTTTCAATAAATATAGGTAAAGTTTTTTCTAAATCATCAATATCAATATAATATCTAGTTGCATATTTATTACAAATTATCTCATCATTATTTAATAACTTATTTTTAAAAAAATTAAATGACGTATTTAAGTTTTTATTATTACTAACTATATTAGGTATGCGTAAGATTAAATAATATTTGAAATTAGATATTATAAATCCCTCAATATTTTTCTTATGTTTAACATAGTTCGATTCAGTTAAACTAATATCTAAAACACTGCAAGTACTAAAATATATTATTTTTTTGGTTTCCTTAAAAACTAACATAGTTTTTAATAAGTCAAATTCTCTTTTAAATTCAGATTTATTAATTTCTTTAGAATTAGACACACCAGAGGCAAAGATAATAATACTATCACTATCTTCATATTTTCTAAACGTATTAGCTAATAAACCATTACCTATTACCATATTTTAGATATTAACATTAAATCCTTCAAAAGTATTCCTAGTTGATAATATTAATCTATCACCATATTTTGAGTTAACTGTCGGTTCAATAAGTTTAATAACTTGTGGTAAATCGATAATTATTACACTATAACCGTTTTTAAGTAAGGTTTTAGCTAATTTTAATTGTTGAGATTCAGTAATGATGTCAAGACCTTTTTTATAAGATACTGAGTCAAATATAAATGGTATATTTTTATCCGGATTTTGTTTAATTAAAGTTTCATATAAAAACTCATTATGTTTATTATTAAATCCATCAACCTCATAAGGTAAATTAACTTTTAATTCAATATTATCCATATGTTTACCTAATGCTCTATTATCTCTAGGTAGACATGGACCACCAAATCCATAACCAAATTTTAAATATTTATTTCCGATTCTACTATCGTCACCTATAGCGTTTAGTACCGCACTAATTTCAACACCAATATTACTTTTTAAACATATTTCTCCAATCATATTAGCAAATGAAATTTTTGTAGTTAAAAAACAATTAATTGATATTTTGGTAATTTCAGCGGCTGTATTACTCATAATGTTAAACTTAGGTTCAATTAACATTATTTTTTTATATATCGTTTTTATCTTATCTGTTGCATAATCAGAACTACTTCCGATTAATATCATATCGGCTAACTCTAAACCTTTAATAATTTCACCTTGTGCTATAAATTCTGGATTATAACATACGTGAATACCATAATCTTTTAATCGATTATAAACTGTATCTATATAATTAGGCATAGTGGTTGAACCAATAACAAAAATTTTATCAGTTAAATCAATACCATTATTATGAGATGTAATGAAGTTATTAATAATATCTTCAATATTTGAATGGTCATATCCACCGTCATCATTTGATGGTGTTTGAACAAATGTAAATATGGTATCTGATTTTTCTATAACGTTTAAATTATCACAAGAGGATATAAAATTTTTACTTTCAACCAATAATTCATTAACTTTTGGTTCAAAACTAAATAAACTTTTATTGTTTATTTTATCAACATATTCTTGACTTATATCTGACCCGGTAACATTAAACCCGGATTTCTCTAATAATAAAGCGAATGATAAACCTAATTTACCAATACCGATTACTCCTATTTCCATTTTATTTTATACATTGGTATTGAAACCATTTTGTGTTTATTTTTTGAATTTAATTCAATGTATCTTTTAAATGATACAACTATTTCTTCAGGTAAATCAAACATTTTTTCTTCATAGTTTGGGTTTTCTTTAATATATTCCATAATATATTCTAAATTATCGTATGATACACCTATCTGTGATTCATCATTTCTGTCATCATCCCATAAACCATCTGTTGGTTGTGAGGTTATTATCTCATCTATTATACCAAAAAGTTCACTCATCGAGTAAACTTCCGACTTATATAAATCCGCTATTGGTGAAATATCAACACCCCCGTCACCATACTTGGTAAAAAAACCAACACCAAAATCCTCAACTTTATTACCGGTACCAACAACAATACCGTTTTTAGATTGTGCAATATGATACAACGTGGTCATTCTAATTCTTGATTTAGTATTAGCTAATGATAATTCATTATGATATTCCACATCAATAGTTTTTTTAAAAGAATCAAAAATATTTGATAAGTCTAATTTTATTTCATTAACATTTTTAAAATTAGACTTTAACCACTTTATGTGGTTTTCACCTCTTTTAGTATGTTCTTTATTTTGGTAAATTGGTAATAATACGGTATATGTATCTATTCCGGTATGAGCACATAGTGTTGAAACTAAAGCGGAATCAATTCCCCCTGAAACACCAACAATTAAACTTTTAATGTTATTTTGTTCACAATAAGATTTAATCCAAGATATAATTTCATCTTTTATTAATTCTAAATTAAGATTTCTGTTAATTTTTTTCATACACTAAAAATATTATTATATTGTAAAAAGTAAACAACTTGATTTTATATTATAATCATATTTTTAGTGTATAAATCATTAAGAATTGTTGATGACATATTAGGTCCAAACCAGTTACTTGGCGCTATTATTTTTTTATTTTTATTTTTTGATAAATAACTACTCCACCAACTAAAAGAACTATTTGAAATTATGTGATGGTGACATAATGACATAACGGTGAAATCAACATACGAAGACTCACCGTTAATTATTGTAAAATTTTTATTGTCACCCCAAATTGTTTGACACCAATTTGTATCATCTGAACATATTAAAAAATGATAATTATTTTCACCACCAAGTAATTCAATTGCAGAATTAACGTAATCAACACCATTTAATGAATGATAATCACCTAACACTAAATAATCGGTACGTCTAATATGTATAGAGACTAACTCTTTATCTGTTTTAGGAATTAATTGATTCGCTATTTTAATTATTTCCGGTTTTATTTCTAATGTGTCAATTATTTCATCCTTACAGTGTTCGAAATATTTTTCACTCTGAAAATAACCATTTATTGATGTGTTATCTTCTATTTTAAACATTTCATCATCAAAATGAAAAAACCTTTCACTTTTAAAAAATGAAGGGTTAATGTTGTCACTAAATAACGAATTGTCAATATTGAAGCATTCTGTTATATTTAATTTTGCCATAAATGGTTTACCATCAGCAGTATTATGTGTCAGACTATTTGTTATATTCTGAATTGGAAATTTAACGTCATATCCTAATTTTTTTCCAATACCGATTGTTGAAGCGAACTGAAATAGTTGATTACCAAATCTACCGTAATATCCTATATTTAAATTTGTTATCATTTATATTAATTTTTTGTATGGTTCTTTATTTCGTATTTTAACCGCAATATCATTAACTAATGTTAAATCGACTTTGTGGTCGTTTATTGGATTTTCCTCGTTATAAACATAATTTATATCTTCCATAAATTTGTAATGTTTATTCCCTGACATTTCTAACATTGGATAC
>Ga0181347_1000505_pt1 | contig 12983 bp, 9 predicted proteins | sample Su13VDMM110SN_FD_130102 | JGI IMG/M metagenome (GOLD analysis project Ga0181347, IMG submission 130102) | Freshwater viral communities from Lake Michigan, USA - Su13.VD.MM110.S.N | ecosystem: Environmental > Aquatic > Freshwater > Lake | place: USA: Michigan | collected 2013-07-16
AACAAAGAAAACAAAATAAGAAACAACTACAGTTATGGAAAAAATTAGTCTAAAATTATTCGAGTTTTTAAATCTCGAAGCTGAAATTAATGGTTTAGTAAACCAACAAACAGGTGAAACAATTTCTAAAGGTCTATTAGGTGAAAAACTTAATATGATCACTAAGTATTGGATTACGGATTTAAACAAAAAATTGACTTCTGAAAAGGAATCAATTAACAAACTTCGTGATGAATTAATTATGAAGTATGGTTCAACGGATGAAAGTGGCGGATACCAACTGTCTCCATCTATCAAAGTAGAAGATGGTGTCGACGAAGAAGGTAACCCAAAATTCAAAGCAGAACCAAACCAAGATTTCTTTGAATTTCAAAGAGAATACAACGATTTATTAAGTCAAGAAAGAGAATTAGAATATAAGCCTTTCAATATCAGCGATTTCGCTCATGTAGAAACAGAAGGTAATTATCAAACATTCTTCCAATTGATTAAAGTTGAAGACTAATCCCTCTATATAAAGTGAAGAAATAGCCTCTAGTTTAGGGGCTTTTCTTTATTAAATTAAGGTATATGAACAAATTAGTAGAAATAGGCAAAGCATGGATAGCAGCGGCTAACCCAACCCCCGAACAAAAACTAATAGCAGAACATCGTTTGTCAGTGTGTGACGGATGTGAACATAAAACTCATCAAGATGTAATGAATTTTTGGTATTGTGGTGCCTGCGGGTGCCCTTTAAATAAAAAAGTATTCAGTCCTGTAGAAAAAAGTTGTCCAAAAAATAAATGGGAAAAATAATATGAAGAAAATTACAGAACAAGAAATGGTTGATCTCAACCAACTTCGTGAACAATATTCAAAAACAATATTTGAAATTGGTCAATTACAATATGAAAAATACGAATTAGAAAATCAATTAAAAACAATTGATAGTGAATTAGCAGGGTTGTACGGGGATATATTATCTAACTATAAACGTCAAGATGATTATCTTACTGAAATCCGTGAAAAATACGGAGAAGGAAATTTAGATATCCAGACAGGTGAGATTTTACCATAATCCCAATCGGTTACGTATTTTTCTGAATATTTATTATCAGAATAATTTAAATCAAATTAATTAAAAATACTATGGCAGAAAAAATTATCTCTCCAGGCGTTTTTACTCGCGAAAACGACAAGAGTTTAGTACAAAGAGGTATTCAAGAGGTTGGAGCTGCTATTGTTGGTCCTACAGTTAAAGGTAACCCAGTAGCACCAACAGTTGTAACATCTTACAGTGAATATTTATCAGTTTTTGGTGATATATTTAAAAGTGGAAGTAACTACTATGAATATTGGACATCATTAGCTGCTAAAGAATACTTCAATAACGGTGGAAATACACTATTAGTAACAAAAATCATTAGTGGTTCTTCTTACGACACTTACGCTAGTTCATCAGCAGCCGCAGTATCAAACGCAACTGCTGCCTTTACTTTAGAGGCTACTCAGTGGGGTGACATTGCAAACAACAGTGGTTCTGAAACATCAGGTGCTTTAGCAAATGGTACAATAGAGAACGTACGTTGGGAAGTAAGCAATGTTAACAGTACAAAAGGTACATTTACATTAGTAGTTCGTCGTGGTGATGACAACACAAATAATAAAAATGTTTTAGAAACATTTTCAAACTTATCTTTAGATCCATCTCAACCAAACTTTATTTCTCGTGTAATAGGTGATGCAAAACCTGTTTACAACGCTACAAAAGGCTTAGTAGAAATTGCAGGTAGTTTCCAAGGTGGTTCTTCATATGTGCGTGTTAAAACAGTAAACAACGCTATCGATTCAATTGATAACTTAGGTAATTTCAAAACTGCAACTTTTGGTGGTTATTTACCAGCAGCAGGTAGTGGTTCATTTAGTGGTGGCGTAGCTGCAACTAATAGAACAGCAACTTTCTTCGAAGCAAATGATACCGCAGCTACAAACTGTCAAGGATTTGCTGCTGTTGATTATGCAGCTGCTTTAACTTTATTATCAAATAAAGATGATTATAGCTTTAACTTATTATTAGTTCCTGGTGTAACATTAGGTACTGGTGCTTTAAGTTCAATTTCAGATGACGTAATTGCAGTGTGTGAAGGTAGAGGTGATTCAATGGCAATTATCGATACTACAGCATACGGAGCTAACGTAGCTGCTGCTGTTACAGCTGCTGCTGCTAATGGTTCAAGTTACGGAGCTGCTTATTACCCATGGGTACAATTATTCAGTTCTAACTTAGGTAAGGCTGTATGGTGTCCTCCATCTGTAGTAATGGGTGGTGTGTTCGCGTTCAACGACCAAGTAGGTGCTGAATGGTTCGCTCCAGCAGGTTTAAACCGCGGTGGAATTGGATCAGTATTAAGAGCTGAAAGAAGATTATCTCAAGAAGATCGTGATAATTTATATGATACAAACATTAACCCATTAGCTTCATTCCCTGGAGAAGGTGTTGTAGCGTTTGGTCAAAAGACATTACAGAAAAAATCAACTTCATTGGATAGAATTAACGTTCGTCGTTTATTGATCACATTGAAAGGTTTCTTAGGTCAAGTAGGTCGTTCATTAGTATTTGAACAAAATACAGCAGCTACAAGAAACAGATTTATGAGCATTGCAAACCCTTACTTAGAATCAGTAGTACAACGTCAAGGTTTATATGCTTATAAAGTGGTAATGGATGATTCTAATAACACACCTGATGTAATCGATAGAAACCAATTAGTTGGTCAAATCTATTTACAACCAAGTAAAACAGCAGAATTCATTGTGTTAGATTTCACAGTATTACCAACTGGGGCAACATTCCCAGCGTAAGAGTTATAAACAATAATATTTATTAATAGACAAAATTTAACATAAAATGGCTGTATTAGACGCAAACCAAATAATGTTCACCGCTTTCGAACCAAAGGTGCAAAACCGTTTCATCATGTATGTGGATGGTATTCCGGCATACTTGATTAAGAAGGCAGCGTCACCTCAATTTGATGCAGGTGAAATCATATTAGATCACATCAACGTTTACCGTAAAGTAAAAGGTAAAGTTAAGTGGCAAGATATGAACTTAGAACTTTATGATCCAATCACTCCAAGTGGTGCTCAAGCTGTAATGGAATGGGCTCGTTTGGCACACGAATCAGTAACAGGCCGTGATGGTTATTCTGATTTTTATAAAAAAGATTTAGTATTAAACGTATTAGGCCCAGTAGGTGACATCGTTAGCGAATGGGTAATCAAAGGTGCTTATGTAAAATCAGCAAACTTCGGTGAGTACGATTGGTCTAGTGAAGCAGCAGTTAACATTTCCCTTACTATTGCTATGGATTACTGTGTATTGAATTTTTAATTCCCTTCATATTTCTTTTCCTAGAGGCGTCTGCTTTGCAGACGCTTTCTTTTTTCTATATATTTATATACGAACAAAATAAAAATGTTATATGAGCGATTTTAAAATGCCAACCGAAACGGTTTCGTTGCCTTCCAAAGGATTATTATATCCAAAAGATTCACCACTTTCTAAAGGTGAAATTGAAATGAAATATATGACAGCTAAGGAAGAAGATATTCTTACTAACGCCAATTATATTAAAGATGGATCAGTACTCAACAGAGTAATGCAATCATTGATAGTAACACCAGTTAGTTTTAATGATATATTAGTATGCGATAAAAACGCTATACTGTTAGGCGCTCGTATTTTAGGATATGGTGCTGAATATCAATTTAAAAATTATAATTACGAGACAGGTGCTGAAGAAATAATCATTGTTGATTTATCAACCTTAAAAGAAAAAGAAGTTGATTTATCATTATTTGAAGAAGGTACAAATGAATTTACATTCAAAATGCCTTTATCAGGAAATACAGTATCATTTAAACTTTTAACACACGGTGATGAACAAAAAATTGATGCCGAAATTAAGGGTTTAAAGAAAATATCTCCACAAAGTTCATTTGAAATTACTACACGCCTAAAATATATAATTACAGCTGTTAATGGTAATAGAGAATTAGCAACTATTCGTGACTTTGTTGATAATGGTTTAACAGCAAAAGATGCTAGAGCGTTACGTGAGTATTATGCACAAATCCAACCAGATATTGATATGACTTATTACCAGGAAGGTGCAGAGGAGGGCATTTCAATTCCAGTAGGAATTAACTTTTTTTGGCCTGACTCAGGAAGATAGACCTATAATATTTGACCAAATCCACGAAATAGTATTTCATGGAAAAGGTGGATATGATTGGAATACAGTGTATAACATGCCAATATGGTTGCGTCGATTTACATTCCATAAAATGAAAAAGTTTTATGATGATGAAAATGAAGCGATGGAAAAACAAAATAAACAGCTTGAAAATAAATCAAACCAATCGTCTAAACCACTAACACCAAACGTATCACGACCCACATATTCAACGAAAGCGCCTAAAAAATAGGCGCTTTTTATATTTATACGATGTAATACTAAACAAAAGTAATGCCAGATAATACACCAATATCCCCCGCCGAAGCGGCAGAATTGATTAAACTAATGAAAGAGCTAAGAGATATTACTATCTCTGATGCTAAAGCTTTCGAAAGATTAGTTGGTGGTGCTGAGGATTTTAGAAAAGAATTAGGTTCATTACGAAATGAACAAAAAAATATAAACTCAGATATTAATACTTTTTATGAAATATTAAAAAAAAGTTTAGTTGAAATAAATAAAACAAAGAATTCTACTAGAGACACTAGCAGATCCTTTGAAAAATTAAGTAGTATAGCTTCTAAACTAAAATATGATCAAGATGGTATTTCAACCCTTACTAAAAAACAATTACAAACTAGTCTTGAAACATTAAAACAAGAACAGAAAAATTTAGAAATTAGTAGAAAAATTAATGTTGAGCGTTTAGCGGATGTAAAAAATGCTCTAAAAAGTGAAGATTTATCTTTTAAAAAAAGAGCAGCATTGAGTGCTGAGAAAAAACTATTAGAAGAAAATATAAGAACAGCTAGCACATTTTTAAAAGATCAAGAATTAGGATATGAAAATCTAAAAGCTGCTGTAAAAGAAAGATTAAAAGAAGAAGAAAGAATTACTCAACAGTTAGGTATATCCGGGAAGATAGTAGATGGTATTGTTGGTGCTTTAGGTAAATTAGGTATTAGTAGTACCTTCTTTGAAAATCTAAAGGAAGACATGAGAGAAGTTGCTAAAACTGGATCTAAGTGGGATGTGTTAATGACGGGGGTAAAAGGCACAGCTTCTGGAATAGGACAAGCATTAAAAGATCCCGTTACACAACTAACTATATTATTAAAAATTGCTAATTTCTTCTTTAAAGCTGCTTTAAATGCAAATGCACAAGCAGTTGAATTAGGAAAGCAATTAGGATATGGAGCTCAAAGAGCGGATGCCTTTAGAGAAAAGATGGTTGCTATTGAAAGCTCATCAAGAAATCTAAATGTTAATACTGCTAATTTAACCCAAGCATTTGGTGAATTAGTAAAAGCAACTGGATTTGCTTATGAATTTACAGCAGACCAACTTGAAACTCAGATTAAATTAACTAAACAAGTTGGTTTACAAGCAGATGAAGCCGCTCAAGTTCAAAGATATTCTGCATTGTCTGGTAAATCATCTGAAGAAACATATAGATCATTTGTTAGAGGTTTAGCAACAGCAAGAAATCAACTTAAAGTTGGTATTGATTTTAGATCAGCACTAGCTGAAGCCGTTAAAGTATCAGGCCAATTAGCTGCTAATTTAGGGTATAATCCTGAGCGTATAGCTAAAGCAGTAGTGGCTATGAAAGCCTTAGGTACTACATTAGAAGACACCAAGTCACAAGCAGAATCTTTATTAAATTTTGAATCATCAATTGAAAACGAATTAAAAGCTGAACTATTAACAGGTCAGGCTTTAAATTTAGAAAGAGCTAGATCATTAGCTTTACAAGGAGATATGGTAGGTGTTGCTAATGAATTGGCAAACCAAGGTATGACTGCTACCAAGTTCTCTAAAATGAATGTATTAGCACAAAATGCTTATGCTCAATCTTTAGGAACAACCTCAGATAAATTATCTGAACAATTAAGAAAAAGAGAAGAAGCAGTTAAATCTGGTAAATCTTTACAACAAATAACAGAAGAAGAAGCAGCACAAGCTCTTGAAAGACAAAACGTTCAAGATAAGTTTAATGCTGCTGTAGAGAAATTACAAAGTATATTTGGTAACTTAATGGCAGGTCCTTTAGGTTCATTCTTAGATTTATTAAGTGGTGCTTTAAATATAATTAATTATATGGCTACTCCTCTTAAAATAATAGGAGGAATATTTTTAGGTATTAAAGCTTCACAAATGGCTATTAATGCTTATAAGAGAATAGGTTTAGGACTTGATATAGCTTCTAAGGGTGAAAACATGATTGCTGCCAATATGGGATTAGCAACAATTGCTTCTAAAAGAACACAAACAGCATTAGAAAAAGAATCCCTTTTAACTAAAATAGCAGGTAATGCTCAATTGTTATTTTCATTAATAAGAGAACAAGGTATTTCTGGTATTAAAGCTTTTGCTTTGGGATTAGAAGAAAAAAGTTTAGCCCGTAAAATTATAATAGGTACTTATGATGCTGCTGCTGTTATAGCAGCTAGAACAAAAGCCATGTTTGATGGTTTTAGTTTAAAAAGCATAATAGGATATATAGCAAAATTACCAATATTATTAGGTTTAAAAAGTGCAGAAGCAGCAATAGCTGGTACAACAGCCGCAGCAACAGTAGTTGCAGCAGAAGCTGTTTCATTCGGTGCTGCTACAGTATGGATTGTAGCAGGATTAGCAGCTGTTATGGGTGCTTTAGGTACTTATATGGCTATGAAAGATGGTATTGTTGATCCAAGCAAAGGCCCTGTGATGACTGGAGAATTCGGATCTGTACAAATGGATCCAAATGATAAAGCAATGTATGGTGCAGATGGTAAAATTAAAGTAGGTACCGATTTAATGAGTGGTGAAGGTGGTGGAGGTGGTGGCGCTATTGATCTATCACCAGTAGTATCCGCCCTTAACGAAGTTAGAGCCGCTATTGGTCAGTTAATCAATAAAGAAGGTATAGTGATGATGGATAGTGTGAAGGTAGGTACAACACAAAATATGAACGGCCGTTATAAAACAGCCTAAGTAAATATTTATACATAGACAATTTTAAATTAAAATAAAAATGGCAATCATTAATCAAAAAGACAAAAGCAAATTAGGCTTAACCGCTAATGGATTAGCAGCTAACAAATTTGGATATTTTGCTGGTACTGCAACTGATAAGTTACACAACCAATATTCAGTGCATACAGATCCTAAAGTTAAATTAGTTGACTTTAATGGTTCTTCTAAAGTTAGACCAGAATCTACATTAGATGAATTAGATCCTAAAGCCCCACGTAATCCACGTGCAAAACAATACAAATCAAAAACAGGTCGTAAATATAGCGATTTAGGTCCAACTGAAGGTCGTTATTAATAAACAAATCAAGGAATGCCTATAATAACACAGTTAAATGCTACCAAACTACGCAGTTTGAAGTATGGTAATGATACTTCAGATGGAGGTAACAGTGGGCAACCTTATATAAAAACCGAATTAAAAGATTTAGATAAACCCCTTACTAGAACCAGACTTACTAAATTTGATGATGGTTTAATCAGAGGTGGAGCTATAGGAGCTTTAAATGCATCAATAGTTGATACGATTCGTATAGGTAAATTTCTTAAAGATTTTCCTAAAGGTCCTTTATTCATAGCTAAACAAGTTGGATTGCAATTATCCAACCCTAAACTTGAAACTAAAAAAGGACTTGGTGGTTTATTAGGTAAAGTTGGTTCAACTCGTTTATATAATTTGGGCATTAACACAATTGCTCAAGTTCCTCTTAATGCATTTGGTGGTCATTTAATGAGACATGGTCTTTTACCAGTAATGGATGAAAGTACTAAATACATTAATGTAGTTGCAGAGAATAATAAAATTGCTGATGATAATAGATTAGTTTCCTTAACAAGTAAATTTAATTTAGGGGATAACGAAGGAGACATTAGCAAACAATTTAATTTAAAAGAGGCAAGACAAGAAAATATACAAAATAATAGAGCGGGAAGACAAGCTAATAGAGACGATAATAGATTTAATAGACAACTTAATAGATTTGGTAATAGATTAGAAAGACGATTTAATAGAAGTGAAAATCGACGTTTTAGACAATGGTCTAAAGACTTTGGTAATGATAATTTTGTTCGTTCTAAATTTGTTCGTTCTAAGTTTACTCGTAATGATTTTAAAAGAAATAAATTAGATACAAAAACATTAACTATTGATAGTTACAATGGTGGTCCTAAATCATTATATGGTATAGGAAGAACCATTATTAATAGATATGCTTTTACTGAAGATAAAATAAAAATAGATGAGTCCTTTTTTCAATCTACTTTAAAAACTATAAGCGGAAGTTTATCTGTTAATCCATTAACAGAACCAAGTGTGTTTGAGAAAAGTGATGGTGGTTGGGATACTGGATCCATTTTATCTCCACAATCTATTCCTATTCCTTTAAATAAGATTGAAGAAATCGATCAATTCCATGTCTTAAGCAGAAAACCAGAAACTGAGTTTTTTTATAGTACCGGAGTTTCAACAAGTAAATTACGAGATGATATTGGAGATGGAAAGATTTTTGTAGTTGAAGGGGTTGATTCGGTTCCTGCAATAAATCCAACAATAGCTGCTCAACCTGATAAATTTTTTGTATTAAAAAATCAAAAAGAAAACACAGAATATATAGGTGGGTATAGAAGAATTAAAATTCAAAATGATACATCAGGGAGTGTTAATATAGGTACATTAGGAGATCAACTTCCTACAACTAAAACATTTACTGGTAAAACTCAAGCAGAAGTTGATGCTCAGTTAGCAACCGGTTCTCTTTTTAATAATCCAAGGACATTAGATGAGGTAGTTGTTACAAGTGGGAAACCGGGAGTATCAAAAACAGTTAAAGCATCTATTGTAAATGTTTCTAGTATGGAAGGTGGTTTGGAAACCTTTTATAAAAATGGAGAAATGGTATCAACACCTGATGCTGAATCATATAAATTAGCAGAGGTGTCTGTAAATAGAGCAAGTAAAAAGGGTTTTTATTTCAACGGGACTCGTGTAACTCCTCATTTTGATAGAAGCGATAGAGATATAATGCTAGTAAGTTTTGATACGATAGACCCATTCACAGCTACAGACGCAAGAAATGTAGTATTCTCAGCATATTTATCAGGCTTTAAATACAATTCAAATTCAACTTGGAACCCAGTAAAATATGTGGGGAGGTCAGAAAGCTTTTATACATTCACCGAACATAAGAGAGATGTAAGTTTTAATATACAAATTCCATGTTTCAACAAAACACATCTGTTTGAAAAACATAGAGCATTGAGTGAATTGCAATCAGCAGGTGCTGGAAAATATGATAGTAATAACAGATTAGGTGGAATTATTACGAAAGTGACATTAGGAAGTTATTTGATAAATGAACCAGGAATATTAACATCAGTTTCTTTTGATATACCTGATGCTTCATCTTGGGACATAGATGAAAAATTAGCAATGTATGTAAATGCACAGTTTAATTTTACTATTATTGGAAAAGAATTACCTACATATAAAGAAGGTGGATTTTTAAATTATTTAACAAACCCAATATCCGGAACTGGTTATTTAACAGGATCACAAGCTAGATAATGAGATACACAACAAGAGATATTATACAAACTCTAACAGGTACTAAATACCTTAAGTTAAAGAGATACCCAAATATTCCTTTAACCGAGGATGATATATATGTTATTACAACAATAGGAGATAGATTAGATCTATTAGCCTATTCATACTATAAAAACCCAGAATACTGGTGGATTATATCATCAGCAAACAATAATATAAACAAAGGATCTATGTTCTTAACACCAGGTACTCAATTAAGAATACCAACAGATTTAGGAGCCGTTTTAAAATTGTTTAATGATTTAAATTACAAATAATGTTATGTCTATATTTAAAGAATCATTTCCGTCTCATATTAAAAACCAACTCTTAAAAAGAGGAGAGGCACTTGCTAGACGTAATTTAAAAGATGTAGCAATCCATAATGGTTCAAAGGCATGGTTAAGAATGTCTTCATCTGTTGATGTTCATGAGGATGGTGGGGCTTTAGCTAAAAATTATGTTTTAACGGGAGGTGCTTTATACAACGATAAATTAAAAAGTGGTGTTGGTAAAGGTCCTGAAAATGCATATTCATTACAAACACCAAGTGGTAAAACACATTTATATGGTGTTAGACCAATGCCTGGAATTACAGGCGCTGATGTTAAATCAAAAGGTGCTTATGGTTCATTAAGAGAAGTAACAATAAATTTTAACTGTTGGGATATAACTCAATTAGAAGATTTAGAATTACTTTATATGAGACCAGGTTATTCTGTATTATTAGAATGGGGCTGGACTGCTTATATTAATAATACTGGAGATTTAGTAACAACCCCAGAAACTCCATTTAATATATTTGATAGTAATCTTAATGGTAAAGATTATCAAAATGTCTTTCAACAATTGTTTGAAAAAGAAGAAACAGCACAAGGAAACTATGGTGGGTTTTTAGGTATAGTAAAAAACTATAAATGGTCCGCAAGACCAGATGGAGGATATGATTGCTCAACAACTCTAATTTCTATCGGTGAAATGATAGAATCATTAAAAATAAACTACCAAGCCGCTAATTTATCATTAATATCACTACAAACTAGTGGATATTTAAAAATAAAAGACTCAGCATCTGTTCCAGCCCCGGATAAATTAAAAACATTCTACTCCAGAAACTTTATTTCAGGATTAATATATGAACTATGGTGTTCTGTTGAATCAGAAAATGCAAGTGCTAAATATGAAGTAACTGATAAAGATGGTGTTACATATGATATGTTCACCATGGATATTGAATTACATGGGGAGGGTGAAAAAGACGAAGATTTTGGTGATGGTGATCGCCAGAAATATATTACACTAGAATCTTTATGCAAGTTAATAAATAATCACATAACAGTAGGCATTGTAGCAGAAGGTGCAAATAAACCAATTATTGGTGTAACAACAAGCGATAGACCTTATCAAAACGGGGGGAAAATGTCTTCTGAAAATTTAAAAAAACCAGAAGCTCCTTATTTATTAAGCTTATGTCACCCCCTACAAATATCTGTAAACCCTACAGTATGTTTAATTAAAAATGATATTTGGGGAGCTTTCAAATTACCTGAAGATTTAGGTACAACCCCTTCCGGTTCAGAGGCAACCACAACTGTTACTGGAGATCCAGGACCAAAAGTTACTTCTAATATTAATTTTTATTCAAGCTTAATATCAGTAGAAGCTGCGGCTAAAATAGTAATAACCAATACAATAATACCAGAAGTTGTAAAGTTCAACAGTGATGAAGATGTAATTAAAAATTCTTTTAAAAGATATTTTGATGCTTGTAAAACAGCTGGTATTACGGAAGATAATGCTGCTATTGAATTACAAAGACAATATGAATTAGCAGTAAAAGTTGAAAAAAAGGATGGGTTCAATATTCCAATGGTGTCTACAGGTGGAAATGATCAATATCAATACGAACAATTTTATGATTTTTTAGATACAGCTCTTACAGAATCAGAAATAGAAGGGATTTCTTTAGGTTTAAAAAACTTAAAAGGAACAGATATAGGTATAATTAAAGCTCAAAAAGCAACAGTTACCGCCCAAATCGAAGCAGATAAAAAAATAAAAGAAATAAAAGATAAACAAGAAGATGCAGCGGACGATCTCGCATTTATGGATAATTTAGAACCATTTTCTGTATCTGATGCTAAGGGAACTGCAGATCCTGCTTGCAAAGCAGGTCTAGGTCAAATAGGAAACATATATATTAATTTACGTTATTTATTAGAAATAAGTAAAGATCCTGGATTAGAAGGAGGAGATAAAACTGAAAAAAACACTATTAATCTGTATGATTTTCTAAAGAAAATGCTAGCAGATATATCTTCTGCAACAGGAAATGTAAATAATTTTGATATACATGTTGATCCACTCGATTCTATAGCTAGAATTATAGACATCAACTTTGTAGATACTCAAAGCAAAGCAGATGCTTACAAAAATACATTTACATTCTACTCAGAAGATGGAACACCTACAGGAAAATATAATGGTTTATTTTCTACTGTAAGAAATTATTCATTAGAATCACAAATATTTTCTGAACAATCTTCTATCGTAGCAATAGGAGCCCAAACAGGTGGAGGACAATTAGGGTTAGAAAATGATACTATGGTTGGTTTTAACCAAGGTGTAAAAGACCGTTTAAAGCCTAAAATGAATGCAATGAATACAACGAGTGCTGATGATAGCACTGCTATTCAATTAGAAAATTTATTAACTAATTTATTACCTATATATGAATTTATTAGCTGGATGGGTAAAAGTTGGATATTTGATTTTGAAGCAGATTTTGATGTAGAGGTAGCACCTAAATATGAAGGCGCTCTTAGAGATCTTATAGCAATTTTTAGAGCATTATCTAAAAATCCAATTAAATTCAAAGCAATTATTCCAACAAAACTATCATTAGAAATAGATGGTATATCAAACCTAATCATAGGGCATATGTTCAATATCCACCCAGATTTACTTCCTAGAGGATATAAAACGGATGCCGATACCGGTGTTGGTAGAAAATTAGGATATATTTTAACAGGTATAGGACATACAATTAATGATAGTGGTTGGACAACTAAATTAGAAGGACAAACAATTATTTTAGAAGAACCAGACGGTGCCGAAACAGATTTATTTAATGTTACTTTAAAAGGAGGTAAAGTTAC
>Ga0181347_1000508_pt1 | contig 12928 bp, 7 predicted proteins | sample Su13VDMM110SN_FD_130102 | JGI IMG/M metagenome (GOLD analysis project Ga0181347, IMG submission 130102) | Freshwater viral communities from Lake Michigan, USA - Su13.VD.MM110.S.N | ecosystem: Environmental > Aquatic > Freshwater > Lake | place: USA: Michigan | collected 2013-07-16
AATATATGTCAACTGGTGTGTTTGCGGTTACCGAAGTTATTGTTACTTGTTGTGCCATTATTGTATTGTTGTTGTTCCAGATATGATACAATTATTTGAGTCAATAATTTTCAACATATATGAATAGGAAGAATTATATGGCTCAGGTATATCAAAAATGTAAGGTGTTGTTTCTATAGTTGAAATATAAAAACATCCCACACCTGTATTTTGACATATATAAACGTCATAAGGGCTTTGTCCTGTTATTGAGTTGATTGTTACTTGTACTGCCATAATGATAAATACTTTAAATTATATCTCCGCCGCCTCCGCCGCCTCCACTACTTTGTAAATTAGATGTATCAAAACATGTTTGACAGTCCACATATCCTTGGACAACAAATTTTGTAGTATTTGAGTTTATATAATAATCTGTCACAATACCATCATAATTTACAATATTATAACAAGTAGTAGTTGTGGTAACACTAACAATATTTCCTCCGTCACTACCTGCAAATGCAAATGGTGCGACACTTGTTGGTGTGTATATTGTTACGTTTTGCTCACTTCCATCACAAGCATTTGCGGTATATTTCCTATACGTTGGACATTCACCACAACTAACAATTGTTGATACTGGTTTATAAACTATATAGTTAGTATTTTGGGATGTAGTGATACTATCAATAGTACAACAGAAGTCCCCTGTTGGGTCAGACACAGTCACAATAGTTCCAATTACAACATTGAAGTCTAGTAATTGAGTGTCACTACCAGCTAATCCAAACTCGAATGTATTAAATGTAATTGGAGTAGGTTCAAGATAAAGACTCTTAACTACAACCGTACCTCCGTTATCACATCTTGTGGCATTAAAGTAATTATAAGTGGTTCCTTCATTTACAGATGTCTCACATGTTGTACAATCAGAATATATTTGTGAAGATGAACCGTCAAACAAATTACCTTCATACGTTACCGTAATCACAGTAGGAGGCGCAATATATGTTGAATCGAATCTACCGATGAATGTCCAACAATATCCTAATAAATCTTTAAAGATAGCTTCAGGTTGATTTGCAAATGATACAACTTGTGTTTGAATCACTTGAGTATTTAAACTGTTTGGTTTAATAGGTGAACAACTTTGGTATACATAGACGTAGTTTGGTGTTGCAGATGGTGATGGTGTTATTGATGGTGTAGGTGTCTGTGTCTTAGTAGGTGTTTGCGTTGGAGTCGGTGTTATTGGTGGTGTACTACCAAATGTTGCCGTTGGTGACGGAGTTACACTTGGAGACGCGGTAATACTTGGTGTTGGCGTTTGAGTACTTGATGGTGTAATGGTTGGTGTCGTTGTAACAGTAGGTGTTGGTGTTGGAATAATACTACAGTATTCACATGATGAGTAAAGTTGTACGACATCTCCAACACTTGCGTTCGAAGAGAAGTTAGTGTCGTCTCTTGTATAACTAACACATTGGAATCCTCCATTAAGGTCTACTAATAACGTCATACCAATAACCGCAGGTATTCCACTGAATGATAAGTTGTCTGTTACATAGTATTCTTGACCTGATTGACAGTCAGTAAGTACCTTAACAGATACACAACTAAACGTTTCGTCTAACATCTCAAACGTTACTTGTCCTTGAATATCCACAGTTCTTGTTAAAGTAACAGATGGTGTTAATGTTACTGTAGGTGTTGTTACTGGTGTGTATCCACTCATACTAAATGAAACCGCAACTAAATTACAACTATCACTAGTTGGTGTAGGTGTTGGAGTAACTCCTGCTACATCAAATATGAAATTTACATCATCACAAGCAACACTTGGCGTTGGAGTTGGGAGTGGTTCCCAATCACAATCAAAATAGGCGTTAAAGTCGAATATACCACAATTAATGGCTGTTGGTGTTGGCGTTGGACAAATACCTGTATTGAAGTCGTTGGCCGCAATGTCAGGACAATCTGAAGTACATGGTGATGCTCCTCTTAAATAACAAGTACCTCCTAAACTATTAGATAGACACCAATAAGATGTGGTACCACTATAATAATAAATTACACCAGTTATTGTTCCATCACCTGAATAAGTTGGTACTCCATTATAATCAGCTCCTACCGTATAATTCCCACTATAACCTGAGAGTGATGGTAACGACGTGTAGAAACAAAAAGTTGATGTGGTACATCCTGATGGTGGTACACTAGAAAACGTTGATATTTCAAATGATTCTTCTGTCGGGGTTTGAGTTGGCGTTGCAGTTGGCGTTGATTCAGGAGTTTGAGTTGGTGTCGGTGTTGGACATTGTGTTGCACCTCCAACAAATACAACTCCGTCAGTTGAATAGATGTCTCCTGTTTCAGAATACGTAAGAACTTTGGCATATCCTGTGAAACCACTTCCACCTGAAATGTTATATACATACCCTTCGGTTAAAGTACCTGGTATGTTCTCAAATCTGAATAGGTTTGAAGTATCATTACAATCCTCAAATAAATAAATGTCGTATGGTTCACTCATGTCTATAATAAATAACCAGAATCTGGCTTTTTACACTTTTTAAAAGATAGTTTTATTAAAAAACAAATAAAGACCGATTTGAGGGATATTTATCAGATATGAAACTTCTTAAAACCATAGAGAAAATCATCCAAGAAGCGGAAGAACAGTATAACAATGCATGTGAAAGTTGTGTGTCCGTTGACGAGCTTGATAGGTTGGAAAAACATTATACAGATTCTTTAAAACTATTAAAGATGTATAAAATTAACGAGGATAAACAAACAACTATCAAAAAATAAGGATGGATTTTTAATTTGACTCTTACTATATTTTTAACAAAGTATAGCTACATGTCAACAAATACAAAATTCGAAAAATCATACATTCTTTACGCCAACGAACAATATTATTCTATTGTTAAAAGTTGTGTCAAATCTATCAGAGAATTTAGTGAGTTACCTATCTTGGTTTATTTACTCGATTCTGATTTAAAAATAGACATCCCAAATGTTAAAACTATCAGATGGAATTCCAATTCTTCTGAAACGACTTCACCAGCATCCACTAAAGAAAATTACTACATCGATAGGTCTGATTTTAATATCTATAAGTTATTAATTCAAAGACCTGCTGTTGTTAAACACGCATTGGAGAATTACTCTAAAGTAGTTGCTTACGTTGATAGTGACTCTGTTGCAACTCAGTATTGTGATAGAATCTTTGAGATGTATGACCCAAAACTTGATTACCCTTACTTCGCTGAAGGTATTTACGAATACCTGCATATTAATGGTCGTGGTGGGGCTGAAAGTCGTGATGACTTAAGTACAACATTGGAACACCCTGCGTGTGAGTTGTTTGGAGCTAATCAATATATCCGACAAAAATATAGACAAACAGGTTATTTTGTAGCAAGTGATAACTGTATTGAATTCTTGAATGAATGGTTTTGGATGTGTAATCACCCTAAGGTATTAAAAGACTTTAAATTATACGCACCTTACCACGAAGAAACTCTTGCCAACGTATTACTTTGGAAATATAACCATCTTGATGGTTTACCTTACATTTATACTAATGGTGATTGCCAAACTATCGATAAAATCTTTAAAGAAAATTTGTTTACAGGTACTCCAAGAAATATCGGTCCTTGGTTTAAAATACCTGCAACCGAGAAAGACTTATTGTTTTTCCATGGTGAAAAAAGAGATTGGGTTATTGAAGAAATGATTGAAAGACTCAAGATTAGGGCTTCAGGAGAGTTATCAGAAAATACTCCATGGAATAACCCTGAGAATAAGATAAAGGTATTATTCTTGGCTCCACACTTATCAACAGGTGGTATGCCAGGGTTCCTACTAAGAAGAATTGAATTACTTCAAAAGTATTGTCCTGAGTTAGAAATATTTGTGGTAGAACATGGGTTCTACGGAGATGCTTATGTTGTTCAACGAAATAAGATTAGAGAAATATTACCTGAAAACCATTTTTGGAGTTTAGGTGATAATAAAATGAACTTAATCAATATCATAAAGGATAATCAAATTGATGTTGTTCACGTAGATGAAATGATTGAAGGATTTGACAGTTTCAATAAGGTATCTAATAAGTTAATGAGTGAGTTATATTCTAATGATAGAACTTGGAAAATGGTCGAGACTTGTCATAATGTTTGGTTTGACCCAAGTGTTCACAAGTTGTATCATCCAGATGCTTATGCATTCTGTACACCATATCACAAAGAAAAGACATTTGTAAATGTTCCTTCATATGCTGAGGTATTAGAGTTCCCTATCGAGAAAAGATTTAAAACTAAAGAAGAACAGATTGACGCTCAAACAGAATTAGGTTTCGACTGTTTTAAGACTCATGTAATTAATGTTGGTCTTTGGACTTCAGGTAAAAATCAATCTGAGGGTGTTGAGATTGCAAGATTAGTTGAGAAGTCTCATCCTGATATTCATTTTCACTTTATTGGAAATCAAGCCCCAAATTTCAAACAATATTGGGAACCAGTGATGAACGACTTACCATCAAACGTAACCATTTGGGGTGAGAGAGATGATGTATCTACTTTTATGAAAGCCGCAGATGTATTCATGTTTAATTCAACTTGGGAATGTAATCCGTTGGTTCTACGTGAGGCAGCATCTTATGGTCTTAAAATACTTGCAAGAAATTTACCTCAATATATGGATATGTTTACGCCTTACATTAGTCATATTGATGAAGATATTAACAACACTAAAGATAGTTTACTGTCTTTAATTATAAGTCAGAAGAACTATAATGTTCCTGAAGGTCAAGGTGAGAAATTTGCTTTAGACCACCTTAAATTTTATGAACTTGTGAATAGTAAAGAACCGAAACAACAAACTAAAATAAACTCTGATGTCAGAATTACACAATACTTTGTTAATCAACCATTTTTGGAAATAAAAGGTGAGAGTGATTCAGTATTTGAAATTAAGTTTTTTGACGAGTATGGAGTTTGTCATTACCATAAGAAGACCAAATCCAATCATTGGTTTAAATTAAATCGAGAGTACTTTACCAAATGGAATACTAAAGTTTGGGAAGAAGGTTCCTTAATTTATGACGATACATTAAACTATAAAGGTAAGAAAGTTTTCATATCTTTTGATAGTGGTTCATTAGGTGATACAATCGCTTGGATACCGTATGTATTGGAATTCAAAAAGAAACACGAATGTGATGTTGTTGTTTCAACTCACAAAAACTTCTTATTTGAGAAGGTTTACCCTGAGCTTGAATTTGTTAAACCAGGTTCAACGGTTAATGATATCCATGGTATGTACGTTATTGGTTGGTTCTACAACCCTAATAAAGAACCTGAAATGCCAAACACAATACCTTTACAACAATCAGCAACTAATATCTTAGGGTTACAGTATACTGAAATTCAACCAAGAATTGACTATAAAATAGTTGAGAGACCTTACGAACAAAAATATGTTTCAATTGCAACCAACTCAACATCAGGATGTAAGTTTTGGACCAAAGAAGGTTGGCAAGGTTTGATTGACCACTTACATTCATTAGGGTATAAAGTGATTAATGTTTCCAAAGAGAAAAATCCGTTTAATAACGTAGAACAAATTTCGGATGCTTCAATGGAGAACACAATGAATGTTATTCACCATAGTGAGTTTTTTATCGGTCTATCGAGTGGTTTGAGTTGGTTAGCTTGGGGTATGGGTAAACATGTTGTTATGATTAGTAACTTCACAGAACCTGACCATGAGTTTACAACAAACTGTACTAGAATCGCAAAACTTGATGTTTGTAATGGATGTTGGAACTCACCAATTTATAAATTTGATAAAGGTGATTGGGATTGGTGCCCTGTACACAAAGGAACTAAAAGACAGTTTGAATGTCATACAACAATTACCTCAAAAATGGTGATTGACCAAATACAACATTTATTATAATAGATACAATATTGAAGCAGGGTTTATTTCTCTGTTTCAATATTCATCTTATCAATATCTTTTCTTTCCCCGTAAACCACATATGAATACTCACAAGTATTACCTCCAACGGTAATCATCGTAGAGTTAATTTCTTTAACATAGATATCATCACCACAGTTTGAAGTAAGTATTACCGTTATGGTATTATAATCAACCAACCATTCCCATTCAAGGGGTGTTACGATATATGATGCAGTTGTCTTGCCTCTGAAGTAAACTCCGTTCTCAGGTCCTTCTAATGACCCATGTCTTAAATTATACCCTTCTTTAGTTTGGTTAGGTACTATGAACGATTTTGAAGTTGCAAATACGTTACCCGCGTTATCAACTATAAAGTTAACAGTACTACCGCTTCCTGTTTCAATAGTATTTCCGTTACCTCCAATAAGATTTGTTATCTTAAATTGGTTGGCGTTTGACCCACTAAAAGTGATTGACTTATCATCAGTTCTTACAATTCTATTTGACGTGAATACTCCGTTTTCATAGTAAACCTCTAATATGGTAATGTTTGTTGTATTATTTTGACCAACAAAAGTAATTACATTGTTAGATACAGTCCCTCCTGTTAGAGTAATGAACGAATTTTGGTCAACACTTCCACCAGGCGCTGGTACATAATATACGACACCCTCATTATCGGCAACTAACACGTTTTGTTCACTACCTGTAGCAATTCCAATAAATCTAAATCCATCGATTACGTTAACCGTTAATGGATTAGTAGGATTAAACGAATTAATTCCTGTGTTTACTCCACTCCAATTTACTCTTTTAATTTTATCTGTCGATGCAAATAATTCATCCGTAACCTCGTCATACCAAAAACCATTTTCACCAAATTCTACTGGTGGTCTTGTAGGAGTATGACTTGGTGTTTGTGTTGGTGTACCTGTTTGCGTTGCAGTTTGGGTTGGTGTTTGTGTTGAAGTTAGGGTTGTTGTGGTTGTAGGAGTTTGGGTTTGAGTTTGGGTTTGAGTAGGTGTGGCAGTTATTGTTGCTGTTTGACTTGCTGTTTGAGTTGGTGTATTAGCTGGTGTTGAGGTTTGAGTTTGAGTTGGTGTTTGAGTAGGTGTTGAGGTTTGAGTTGGAGTGTTTGTTGCAGTATTGGTTGGAGTATTAGTATTTGTTTGAGTAGGTGTTTGAGTGTTTGTTGGAGTTTGAGTTGATGTTTGTGTTGGAGTATTAGTTGCGGTGTTGGTTGGAGTATTAGTATTTGTTTGAGTAGGTGTTTGACTTGCAGTTTGAGTAGGAGTTGCGGTTAGAGTAGTTGTTGTTGTTGGCGTTTGCGTAGGTGTTTGACTCGCAGTCTGTGTTTGAGTTTGTGTTGCAGTCTGTGTAGGAGTTTGAGTTACAGTTTGAGTAGGAGTCGCAGTTAATGTTGTTGTCGTTGTAGGTGTTTGACTCGCAGTCTGTGTTTGAGTTTGTGTTGCAGTCTGTGTAGGAGTTGCGGTTAATGTTGTTGTTGTAGTAGGTGTTTGAGTTGGCGTTTGAGTAGCGGTATTAGTTGGTGTTGGAGTTTGGGTTGGTGTTTGAGTTGGTGTTGGAGTTGGATACGTATAGGAAACCACATTTGAATTTGCCGAACCTCCAAAATCACAAAACTGTGTAAGTCTAAAATACCAAGTACCAGTCGCATCTCCCGTATCTCGTTGTCTTGTTGTAACGCAACCTGTAGTATCATTGCTCCAAGTAATTTGGTCTCTTGAATATGAATATGTTATTGCATTACAATTTGTTGGGGTACTATTACTATATTGAAATAAAGAACCTGAGATTAACGTAATACTATTAAGTGTTGGTGCTACACAAATTGCTGTTGGTGTTGTGGTTGGAGTTTGGGTTGGAGTTTGGGTTGGAGTATTACTTGCTGTCTGAGTTGGGGTCTGAGTTGCAGTCAATGTAGTTGTAGAGGTATTACTTGGAGTTACGGTTTGTGACGCGGTAACACTAGGTGTTGGTGATGGGCATGGTGAGCCATAACATTGAACAATAACGCTAACATCGTCGTTTGTATCTAATTGAGCATATATTTGTGGAAATGGGTTACTATCAAATGTTGTCTGAGCAACTAAATTACCGTTTCTATAAACAAAAATATAGGCACAATTTCCTATACCTGGTAAATTAGTAGTAACGTTTAACTGTATTAAATTAAGACCATTTATAACACCTGAAGGGTATTGTTTAGAACCAGACAAAGTGGATGTTAATGGAAATGTAGAAGGACCTAAAGGTAACGAATTCATGAACGACCCATTAATTCCAACATCATTAATACTACCGAATCCACAATCAGAGTTAGTGATTGTCCATATACCATCTTCCAATCTAGTTGGAGTGTTTGTCGGTGTTTCTGTATTTGTCGGTGTATTTGTCGGTGTATTTGTCGGTGTTGGTGTTGGAGCAATTGGTGGACAACCCATTAAGAATTGCCAAGCAGTGCCTACTATAGGTGCAGTAATAACTACTAACGCGGTTGTTGGAGATGCTAAAGTTTTATTAAAACTTGAACTTCCAGAGCCTCCCCCTGAAACGTTTGGATAACCTAAAGCATTTAATTGAGCATTATATGCAGAACTACCTCTAAATCCTGTATCAATAACAAGAGAGTTATTCCAATAAACTTGGAATTGGTCAGGTACAGTATAAGCGTCAAAGTCAAAAGTAATATTACCTGTTCCAGCCCCCAACTGAACAGTAATTTCAAAATAACCTCTACCACCACTACCTCCATTATATATAATATTACAGTCAGTATTACCTGTAATAATTGTGTATGGAGTTGCGGTTGGTGTTTGTGTTGGCGTTGCAGTTGTAGTTGGTGTTTGAGTTGGTGTTACCGCCGCAGTTCTTGTTGGTGTTTGAGTAGGTGTAGGTGTAGGACATAATCCTAAATCAAATAAACTACCACTACTATATTCAATTAAACCATAAGATTGATTTGCACAAAATGTTATTTGATTTCCACTACCTAAATTATCAAAAATAACAATATCATCACAATCATGCCAACTTATTGAAATAGAACTTTCAGTATTATTTTCAATTCTATATTGATTACATACATTAGGTATAGGAGTTGCAGTCGGTGTTGCGGTTAATGTTGTTGTAGTTGTTGGCGTTGGTGATGGAGGTATTGAACATACTGTGTCGTCAAAACAACTTCCAAAACTTTCATCTGATGAACATGTTAAAGCAACTAAAGTATCATCATACAAATATCCTGGATATGTTGAGTTTTGAAGACATAAATAATATGTATTATATCCTGGATTAGTATAAGGGTCATATAATATACTATTCCACTGCTCATTATGATATACCCCACTATTGTCAGTCCATGAAATATATAATTGGTATGTACCATCATTTGTCTCATCACAATAAATTGGAGCTTCCCCGTTGGCTATTTTGATTGTCCAACAAGTACCCGCGGTTGTTGGAGTTGGAGTTGGTGTTGGTGGTACGTAAGTTGGAGTTGGGCTTGGAGTTGGTAATAACTCACAATCTGCTGTACCAGCACTTACTGAACTATATAATGGTAGTGAGGCGTTGTTGTTTTGATAATAATATAAAGAGACAAATCCTACGTCATCATTATTACAAATTGCGTTTGGATAATAACCTGCACTAAAAACTGTAGTTGTAAAATCACCATTACAATCGTAATAAGTAACATACATAACACCATCAGAATTAGGTGGTGTATTACCAGTTGCATTGTCTAAATCAAATTGAGATATGGTTAAACTATATGAAGTACAAGCCATTAGGTATTAAATTTTTTCGTCAACAATCATTTTATCAATATCTTTTCTTTCTCCATGTATAATGTAGAAACAATTTACATTATCTGTACCATCAAGGTTAGATATTTCTATTTGAGTTGTTGAGATGGATTTAATCACATATTTTTGAAATTCACCTATTGGTGTTATTTGAACCGTTATTGTATCCTCATCAACCAACCATTCCCAATATTCAGGTAATTCAATAATTCCCAAACCACTAAGTTTACCCCTGTGGTAAACTCCGTGTTCAGGACCTTCCAAAGACCCATGACGTAACATGTATCCTGGTTTAAGTTTGTTTGGTATTAAGAATGATTTTGAAGTCGCAGATAAGTCACCATTTGCAGTTACGTAGAAATTGGTTGACACTCCGCTCACCGTCTGTAATACTTTATCTGTAGGTGTATTACCTGTATAAACTATTTTGAATAGGTTTGCGTTTGACCCTGAAAAGGTCATTGAAAATGTTTGAGTATTTACAACTCTATTCCCACTCAAAGTACCATCAGTATTATATAAGGTTTTAATTCCTGTAATATTTGCAATATTACCTGAACCTTGAACTGTAATGGTATCGTTTGAGAATGTTCCACCTGTTATGGCATTGACTGTAAATGTTGTTGTACCACCAGAACTATTAGTTGTTGATACTACGTTGTTGGTTACGGTAATTCCCGTTACAATATCATTTCTATATTTGATATTACCATTGGCGTCAATTACCAAGAATTTTTCTTCTGCGGATTCTGATAACCCAATAAGTCTTAGTGGTGGTACTTCGGTAGTTCCTGATACGGTAACTTGAGCGGTTAATGCAGCGTTCCCTGTACCAAAACCAACCTTACCTGTGGCATCAATAAATTGAGCTAAGTAACCATTAACACCAATTGATATGGTATTATAGTAAGCCGAAGCTTGTTTTGCGTTGTAGTAAAAACCTTTGTGTAAACTGGCCATAAAAAAAGTATACTTATTAATATAAATACACTTTTAAGTTGTTATTTTAAATCTTATTCTAATTAATTTATTTATAGTCCGAATCTATTTTTTGTCGCATTATAGTTTTGTAAAACTTCTGTTGATGATAATCCCCTATTATAAAACATAAAATTACCCATTCTTCCTCCTGCATATCCTGCGGTACCCATATTTGTAATACTATCTATAGCACAAAGTCCAAAATATAAGGCTGTTGTTGTTTGCCTTGTAAATGTTGTTGTTCCAATACTTGCGCCGTTAATATAAGCAGTAAGAGTCGTTCCTGAATATGTAAAACCTAACTGATACCAAGTGTTAAAACTCTTAGCGGTGGAAACAACTTTATTGGTAAGACTACCACTCCAAGTTGCAAAACTAATCACACCACCTGAACTAATTTCAATATTGGAATCATGCCAACCTGTGTCTATTGTTGCCTGACCTAATTCACTTACAATTTGTCCTGCTGAGGTAGGATAAAACCAAACAAACACAGATTCATTTGGAAATGTTGTTGGATTTAATAAATTTGCGGTTAATCCATATTCATTTACCCCATCAAACACAATACTACCATCGTTGGAAGAATTAAATGTAGGTCCGTTAACAAGACTTGTAGAGTTTCCATTACTACCTAAATCATTCAATGTTGCTCCCGTTCTTGGATATGATGGAATAAATCCAGCATCTAACAAATAAGTCAATCCACTTGTAACAATACTTGGATAATCTATGTTTGTAACAAGTCTATCTGATTGACCATTAAACCAAACTAATGCATCATTAATTGTATTAATATTTGTACCTCCAAGTTTTTGAGCAGTTGTAATAACATTCGCGTCATTAGTTGACGTGAATATACTAGGTCCGTTGTCAGATTTGTTATTATATATTGTATAACCATTAGTTGGAGGTGTTATTCCCGCCCAAAATCCAGTTGTAGATGTTGGTCCATAAGATAATCCCTCTTGAACTCCAATAACAAAGTTATTTCTTCTAATTGTACCACTTGATAGTGTTGTACCACTTTTAAATAGATTTATCATAATTATAAATATTTCATAATAAAAAAAGGGGGTCATCGACCCCCTTATATTTTTAACCTAATTAATTTATTGGTTTGTATTCAAGTAAGACTTTTTCAACGTCTTTACGTTCAGCGTGAACTATAAAGTAAGTATTAATTATTCCGTTTTGTGAGTCAATTTCAATTTGATTATCTTTTACATCAACCACAAAGTGAGTAATTGCTCCTTTGATTGGTGTTAAGTGAACCGTAATTGAATTCTCGTCTACTAAACCTGTCCAATAATCAGGTAAGTTAATTATGTTATGATTGGTTTTACCTCTAAAGTAAACTCCGTGTTCAGGTCCTTCTAATACACCGTATCTTAATCTATATCCTTCTTTTGTTGGGTGAGGGATATCAAATGATTTAGACGACGCTGTTAAAGCTCCTGTCATTGTAGTATTACCTGTAATTGTCAAGTCAGTACCATCAAACCTCATATTAGATTCACCATTCAATTGACCTGAAGTTCCTGTCGCAGTTACAACGTAGTTGTTAACATTATTAGTTATATTACCTAAACCACTTGTTCCTGAAGTACCTGTTGTTCCTGATGTACCTGTTGTTCCTGAAGTTCCTGATGTACCATTTATACCTGAAGTACCACTAGTTCCTGAAGTACCATTTATACCTGAAGTACCACTAGTTCCTGTTGTACCTGAAGTACCCGTTGTACCTGAAGTTCCTGATGTACCATTTATACCTGAAGTACCACTTGTTCCTGTAGTTCCTGAAGTACCACTTGTTGCAGATGTTCCTGAAGTACCACTTGTTGCAGATGTTCCTGAAGTACCGCTAGTTCCTGTAGTTCCTGATGTACCATTTATACCTGAAGTACCGCTAGTTCCTGTTGTACCTGAAGTTCCACTTGTTGCAGATGTACCTGAAGTACCGCTAGTTCCTGTAGTTCCTGAAGTTCCATTTATACCTGAAGTACCGCTAGTTCCTGATGTACCATTTATACCTGAAGTACCACTTGTAGCTGAAGTTCCTGAAGTACCCGTTGTACCTGAAGTTCCTGTTGTACCTGAAGTTCCACTTGTTGCAGATGTACCTGAAGTACCACTTGTTCCTGTAGTTCCTGAAGTACCAC
>Ga0181347_1000510_pt1 | contig 12918 bp, 4 predicted proteins | sample Su13VDMM110SN_FD_130102 | JGI IMG/M metagenome (GOLD analysis project Ga0181347, IMG submission 130102) | Freshwater viral communities from Lake Michigan, USA - Su13.VD.MM110.S.N | ecosystem: Environmental > Aquatic > Freshwater > Lake | place: USA: Michigan | collected 2013-07-16
ACATTCAGTTCCGACGAAGGCAATACAGGACAGGTCTATGTATTTGAAAGAAAAGATCAAACATATCATCTCACAGAAAAATTATATGTTACAGATCTACAAGACTGGGAATCATTTGGTTCTAGTGTAGACTGTGTGGGATCTGTGATAGCAGTGGGATCTCCTACCTATCGAGATACGGTGTATAGAATAGGTATTAATTTTACAACTATTCAACTAGCAGGAGCCAGCGGAAACAACGCACTAACTGTAGACGTGACATTACAAAACGGTGTAGTTGTATCTGCCATAGCCAAAGATTCTGGAGCTGGATATACCGTGAGTGATTTGGATGATGATACCGATGCTATTGAAATTAATGGTAGTGCAGACAAGGCTCGTATCAAAGTACAGACAATGTCAGGTGGCACTATAACCAGTCTGTTTGTGGCCTATGGCGGCAGCGGATACACCGGCAGTGCAGAGGTCATTGAAACTGGTCAGGTTAGATTGTTTAGCAAAGATACAACTAAAAATTCTTGGAATACCGTTGCTTCAAGACAAGATTTAACTGATTTAGAATTATTTAAAAATATTTCAATGTACGATAATGAAAACAATGTAAAAATTTCAGACATTGAAATAGTTGATCATTACAAGTTAAAAATACTTGGTGCAGCAGAACAAGAATTAAAATTCAAAACACTGTACGATCCTGCTACATATACCAACGGCACTGATCAACAGGAAGTTGATGAATCTCAAGCCTGGTTTGAAAAACACGTTGGAGAACTATGGTGGGACCTAAGCACAGCCAAATGGTTGCTGTATGAACAGGGTGATATATCTTATCGAATTGGCAACTGGAATCAATTGGCCTACGGTGCCAGCATTGATGTGTATGAATGGGTGGAATCAAAATATTTGCCCAGCAGATGGACTGTGTTAGCAGATACCACTGAAGGTCTTGCACAAGGAATTTCAGGACAGCCGTTATACTCGGATAACACAGTGTATTCTGTAAAGATTTTAACCAACTCTTCAACCGGTGAAACCACAGATACAAAATATTATTATTGGGTAAAGAATAAAAACATAGTGCCAAAAAATGTTCCAGGAAGAAGAATTACAGCTCTAGACGTTAAAAGTTATATTGAAAATCCCATAGGCACTGGACAACCTATACTGTCTCCAATAGCCGCAGATACCTTATTGGCTTTTAATTTTGAATCTTTGATCTCGTCAAATACTGCACTGATTAATATTCAATATAGAAAAAATCTTAAATCCCTAAATTCTATCCATAATGAATATCAGTTGTTGACCGAAGGTGTTGCAGACAGTCTTCCAACAGAGACCCTAGAAGCAAAATGGATAGACAGTTTGATAGGATATGATCTTGCTGGTAACATAGTGCCAGACGTCAGCATACCTGTCAAACAAAGATATGGTTTAAGTTTTAGACCTCGTCAATCAATGTTTAAAGATAGATTTGCTATACTTAAAACTGTAATCATCAATATTAATTCAGTATTGAAAACTCGAGCATTTTCCGACACTTTGAATTTTATCAATCTGGGAGCTGTTGATCAAGAACCTTCCAGCGTATTGAATCAATACGATGTACGTGTAGACACACTGACTGATCTTGCAGAAGTAGGAACAACAAGAGTCAAAAAAGCTGTGCTTAGAGCCAATATTGTTGACGGAGAAATTGATACCATTGATATCACGGATTCTGGATTTGGCTACAAGAATGCGCCATTTGTCAACATTGAAGGTAACGGACAAGGAGCCACAGCACAAGTCACTATCGACAGTCAAGGCAGAATAAATTCTGTTACAGTGTTGTCTAAAGGTCGTCGTTACACAGCTGCCGTAGCAGAAATAAGATATTTTTCTGTGCTGGTTGCACAAGATAGTTCGATCAATAATTACTGGAGCATCTATTCCTGGGATGATATAAGAAAAACTTTCTTTAGATCCAAGTCCCAGGCTTTCAATACCAACAAATATTGGGAATACATTGATTGGTGGCAAGATGGTTACGGAGTTACTTCCCGAATAGTCAAAGAAATCTCTGATCTTTATCAAGAACCTTCAATATCTGTCCAGGTTGGGGATCTAATACGAATTCAAGAATTTGCCAATGGCGGATGGGCAGTATTAGAAAAAACTGACCCAACCCAAGGCAATATTCTAGATAATTACATTCTTGTTGGCAGAAAAAATGGTACCATCAATTTAATTATTGATGATCTAGTGTCGGTGCAAAATATAGGATACGACAATACCATTGCTTTTGATGCTAACGTGTATGATATAAATCCCACACAAGAATTACGCAATATATTAAAAGCGGCCAAAGAAGACATATTCACAGAAGACCTTAGAGTAGAATGGAATAAATTATTCTTTACCAGTATTCGATATGCTTTTGTAGAGCAACCGTATATTGATTGGGCGTTCAAAACAAGTTTCTTAAATGCTACTCACAATGTTGGAGATTTAGAGCAAAAAATAAATTATAAAAATGATAATTTAGAAAATTTCCAAGAATACATAGAAGAAATCAAACCCTATAGAACCACAATTAGAGAATATATTTCCAAATACACAGATAGAGACATTTCATATTCGGGAACCACTGACTTTGATCTACCTCCAGTATACTCTACTCAAGATGCAAGAATACTACCTATTAGATCAACCAGCGACAAATTCAGCAGTTATCCCTGGAAGTGGTGGACCGACAACAACGGATATGCGGTATCTGAAATTGCTGTGTCTAACGGAGGTGCTGATTATACAGAAGTTCCCAGTGTGATAATTGAAGGCAACGGTACCGGAGCAACTGCCCAGGCATTTGTGGCCAACGGCAGTGTTGTAGCTGTAAAGGTTCTAACCAAAGGCCAAGGCTATACCCAGGCTCCTAATATCAGACTAGTTGGCGGCAACGGAACCAGTCAAAGCATTGCCAAGGCTGTGGCCATAATTGGTGAAACTGCGGTAAGAACATTTGACCTTACTGTCAAATTTGATAGGGTCGCCAAACAAGGAATATATCAAACATTTACAAAATCTGAAATTTTTACAGCCACAGGATTTTCTGCAGTCTTTCAATTGCAGTATGCACCTAATAGAGACAAAAGCAAGATTTCAATAACTAAAAATAATCAAATTGTATTGAACAGTGAATATACAATCACGTTGTATACTTCCACAACAGATACGTACAGCTTGATCAAAGGTAAATTAATTTTTAATACAACCCCAGCTCTGGGTGATGTGATAGAAATAAACTACGAAAAAAATGTAGAATTATTTGACAGCATAAACAGAATTGAAAACTACTATGCGCCCACTGAAGGAATGCGTGGCAATGAACTAGCACAATTAATGACTGGTATCGACTTTGGCGGTGTACAAATTCAAGGAACAACCTTTGATGTCACTGGCGGCTGGGATGCTCTTCCGTGGTTCACTGACAGTTGGGACAGCGTGGAATCCAATAGTGATTTTTATTATGTGGCAGACGGAAGTACTATTGCAGTGACATTGCCATTTATTCCTGCGGCCGGCGAACAGATTTCTATATATTGGAAACCTTCAGGAACCAGAATTCCTGGCGATATACAAACACTTGGTGGAGCCACAAATCCACAGGTTATTACAGAATCGGGAATCACTGCGCCAAAGACCATAAGAGTAGACGATCCTAATTGGATTCAAAATTGGGATAGTTCAAATGCCACCAATCCCAATGCACAGATGCCTACATTTGTAGGAGATGGATCTACTAGAGTAGTTGAAATTGGTCAATATATCAGTGTAGAACCAGGCGATACATTGATCTTCCGCAAGTTAGACAGTGACGGATCAGTGACCATTACTGATGTAAATCTTTTAGATACCAAATTGAGTGGTGGGTCTCTATCAAATATCAGTGGTGCGTATCAAACAGCCAACGGTCTTACTGCCGAAGAAATTGTCATAGACGGTGATAAATTCATCAGTCCAGATCAAGTTCCAGCACCTGAAGAAAACATTCCGGGGCAAGTGCTAGAAAGTGTGAGTATCAAAGTGTTCCACACCTATCCTCAAGGATCTGCTCTGATACAAAATACCATTGCGTATTCAGACGGTGTGAAATTTAAATATGCCATAGGTATTGATGTAGTAGAAAATAATTCAGTGATTGTATATATTAATAAAATCAAACAAGAACTGTATCAAGATTATACCATAGATTATGAAACCAATGAGGTAGTATTTGCCTATGTGCCGATCAGTGCCACCATAATTGAAATACTGGCATTTGGTCTAGGCGGTATAAATTTATTAGACTATCAAGAATTTGTTGCAGACGGAGCAACCTCATTGTTTTTGACCAAAGCAATTTTCACCCAAACTTCATCGATATTGGTCACAGTCAACGGTGATGCCATTGATGTGGGATTTGTTAATAGTGCAGATCTCACAGATACACTAGATAAAACTTTGGTACAGTTTGGTATTGCTCCAGCTATTGACAGTGTGGTCAAGGTGGTATGCCTAGGACCTGGTCTAGACACAGACTCCACAGGACAAAGTATAATCCGCGTCAATAATCAAACCATTGTCTACGATGGATCAACCACTAGATTCGTAGTAGATAAATTTGTTAATTTGTCTAGGGCTTCAGCGGTATCTAACCTACTGATAAACATCAATGGACAACAGGTCAAGGGACCTGATACTGTCTTAACAGTCTACGACGGAACCAACAATCAAATCACCATTGGAGTTGATCCTTTTAGATTCCCGGGATCTATTACCTATCCTGATATTCAAGTATTTGTCAACAATAATCCAACTATTCAAGTTGTGGACTATACACTAAATTCTGGATCTAATGTTATTACTGTGCGTCCAGATATTTTAGATATAAATGATGTCATAAGAATTGTTGTCACAGCATTTGCAGATTATCAAATAGACAGTGATGAAATTGTTTTTACAGATGCAATTATGGCTACACTGGAAAACAATGATGACAGCACCACAAAAGATGTAATTGAAATTGTTTGGTTCAGTGAATATCCCAGCATGGACATTGTGTCTGATCAATTCGCAGGTGGAAAAGTTCAATATCAACTTTCTAGAACTCCTGTGAATTCTAGTTACGTATGGGTCTATGTAAATGGAGTGAGACAGACACAGGATCGTGATTTTAGTGTATCTTTGCCCAGAGGTGTGGTATATCTAAATGTAGAAACAACCACAGAGGATGATGTAAAAATTGTTGAATTTGGCAATGACACATACAGATTTCCTAGTGCATACGAAATTTATAAAGATATGTTGAACATATATCATTTCAAACGCTACAGTAGAAATGATGTCACATTGGCTACAGTATTGAATTACTATGATCAAAGCATCACAGTGATTAACGGTGATCAGTTATATGATCCCACTGACCGACCAGTGTCGGGTATTGTATACATCAACAATGAAAGAATAGAATACTTGCAAAAGTCTGGAAATGTGCTTACGCAACTTCGTAGAGGCAGTCTAGGAACTGCTATTGCTGAAATTCACGCAGAGGGTAGTTTTGTCACAGACAGCGGACCTTTAGAAACTATTCCATATAATGAAACGCAACACCGCTTGGATTTTGTCAGCGACGGCAGCACACTATTAGTTGGACCTCTAGATTTTGTTCCTACACAGGGAACTAGAAGCTCATGGTACCGTGGAATTGACACTGCAACAGGTGGCCCTAATATTCCCGAAACTTACGGACCATGCGATCAAGCAGAAATATTTGTGGCTGGTACTAGATTACGCAAAAATCCTGTTGACATATTTGATGAAGATCTAGGACCCAATGGCAGTAAAGAAATAGAAGCAGAATTCAGTGTGGATGGAACTAGCCCGTATATAAGGCTTACACAAGCAATTCCAGCGGGCACACGTATCACAGTGATTAGGAAAACAGGAAGAACTTGGTATGATCGAGGCACCGCAACTGCATCCGCTGGAAGAACGCTACAGAAAAATAACACTGCTATCAGCAATTTTATTTTACAAAAGACAACCATCATACCAGAATAAATACACTATGAATAATAATTTCAACGAGCTCGATATGCCCAACGAACAAAAACAACCAGAAAAAACACCCAACGAAAGTGGTGGATTCCACATCGAGGGACACATTAAAATATTTGATCCTGAAACAGGAGAGGTATTTCAAGATAAACGAAATGCCATTCATTATGAAAATATGAGTGTTGCCATGGTTAACAGCCTAAGCAATCAGGGTCAAGGTTGGATTTATCAAATGGTGTTTGGCAACGGCGGAACCACAGTAGACCCAACTGGACTGATTAGCTATCTAACACCAAACACTGTAGGAGTTAACACCAGTCTGTATAATCAAACCTATGCCAAGGTTGTGGACAAAAATGCCACAGAAAATACGGATCCTATTAGAAATAAAATGGAAATTAGGCATATAAGTGGAGCCACTTACAGTGACATTATCATTAGTTGTTTGTTAGATTACGGTGAACCAGACGGCCAAGATGCATTTGACAACAGTCAAGATATGAGCGGTAATTTTGTTTTTGATGAACTGGGTCTAAGATCTTACAGCGACACAGGCACCGGCAAATTATTAACCCACGTGATTTTTCACCCTGTTCAAAAATCTCTAAACAGGCTATTACAAATTGATTATACGATTCGTGTACAGAGTTTAACCGGATTCACAGAGGTATAATAAATGCCATATATTGTAAATTTTACTGATAATGAAAATAAAACACCAATCACGGTGTATGATAACACTTCTAATACAGATACCAGTTTGACATTCCCAGGCAGAAATGTTACTGGCTACGGTCAAACTATTGGTCAAAATTTCCTAGCTTTGTTAGAAAATTTTGCAGGCCCGTCTGAACCAGTCAATCCTATTGAAGGACAATTATGGTTCGATACCAACACAAGAACACTACAAATCTATGATGGTGTTAGTTGGAAAGCGGCCAGCGACATTCAAAAGAGTGTGGTAGCTCCTTCTGTTGAACAAAGTAAAGTTGGCGAACTTTGGGTAGATACTGTAAATCAACAACTATATGTTTTTTCAGGCACAGACTGGATTTTGGTTGGTCCTAATTTTTCAACAGGATTGTTAAGTGGTCCGTTAGTTGAGCAGATTATAGATACCAATAACATTACCAAAGTAGTTTTGACTTTTTATGTAGAAGACAAACCAGTTGTTATTATCAGCAAAGACAGCTTCACTCCAAAAAATTCTATTACAGGATTTCTTTCAATTCGGTCAGGAGTGAATTTATCAGCTACAACAGATCTTGGATTAGGAGGATTTGCCCCCAAACTGTACGGAATAGCCACATCAGCAGACGGATTAAATGTCAGTGGCGTAGTAATTGACAGTGGTAAATTTCTTAGATCGGATATTACTAACACTACTGAATTCGGATTGAATATAAGAAATAATTCAGGTATCAATATCGGAGTAGATAGTTCATTTAATCTTTCTAATTCAGCTACTGCTGCTAAAATTTATAATTCTTCAGCAGGCAGTAGTATTGATATTCAACTGAACAGTGACGGCATACCTAACACAATACTACGAGTGATTGATAATAAAGTTGGAGTTAATAATCTCAGTCCACAAGAATCTCTGGATGTAATTGGTAATACCAAAATTAGTGGAAACTTGGTTGTTGATAACACAGTGGGAGCTACCAATCTCGGCAATGGTTCAATTAGAACTGCTGGAGGACTAGCTGTCACAAAAAATGCATTAATTGGTACAACTTTAGAAGTTGTCGGAACAACAACTTCGAGAAATATTGATCCTAAAGAAACTGATACTTTTGAATTTGGTAGTGTTACTAAACGTTGGAAAACAATTAGAGCACAGACTATTATTGCAGAAACTGTGCAAGGAGTTCTAGGAGGAGATATCAGCGGCAATGCTGTAACTGCCACTAGTTTGCAAAACACTACAGCGTTCTCGATCACAGGAGACATAGCTTCGACAGCCTCAGTAACTTTTAACGGCAGTACGGGCGGTTATACAAAAACATTTAATACAACACTTTCTTCTTCTATTATTAGTAGTAAAGCAGAACCAAGTCCTAATAGATCTAAAACAGATGACTTTGTTTTGGTATTTAGATCAAGCACCAGCGGACTACTTAAACAATCTAGAGATACATTTATTGCTGATTTAGGATTGCCGATTGGTGCTATACTGCCTTATGCAGGTGCTAGTGCTCCTTATGGATTTTTGTTTTGCGATGGCGGTGAAGTAGAAAGAGGAAAATTTTCTGATTTATACGATATTATTGGTACCACCTACAACGGTAGCGACCCGTTGGTTGGAGTTAATACTTTTAGAATTCCTGATCTAAGAGGTAGATTTGCTCTAGGAAAAGATAATATGGACAACGGTATCACAGTGCCTAATAGCACTGGTGGATATGTAGAAGGCGGCGGCGGAGCGGTAGGAAGAGTATCTGGAACTGAACCACAAAATATTGGTCAAGGCAGCGGCGCATCGACTCAAACACTGTTGGTTAGAAATCTTCCAGATCATGAACACGATATGGTAGGTAGTACCGGCGGCCAATATGCTGCGGTAAAATTAGATACTGCCTTGCCAACTGATTTTGGTGCATTTTTAGATGCAGGACCAACAGCAGCAGGTAAATTTAACTATCTTCCTAACTCAGGAGGCATTAAAACTTCAAGTTCTTTAAGCGACGCATTTTCATTAATGAATCCGTTCCTAACAGTAAACTACATTATTAGGTCAGGACCACCTGCATTCTAAAGGATAAAAAATGGCGTATTCGATTAATAAAACAGACGGAACACTATTAGCTACTGTAGCTGATGGTCAAGTTGATGACTTAACAACTGACATTACCTTGATAGGAAAAAATTACAGTGGCTTCGGTGAATCGTTAAATGAAAATTTTATAAAACTTTTAGAAAATTTTGCAAGCACCAGTAGGCCCGAGAAGCCAATTAGAGGACAGATATGGTTTGACACCAGTGAGGCAAAATTAAAAGTTTATACAGGTACAGGATTTGTACCAGTCAGCTCGGCTAGTATTTCAAATAGTCAACCCAGTCAGCCAGGCTCTGGCGATTTATGGTTTAATAACATCAGTAAACAACTATATTTCTATGACGGTACTGGATTTATTTTACTTGGTCCTGCCTACTCTCAGGCACAGGGACTCAGTGGATTCAAAGTTGAAACTATTTTAGATTCACTTAACGCATCTCGAGTTGTAACCTATCTATACAACAATGGTATTTTGCTAGGAATATTTGCCAAAGACACATTTACGCCTAAATTAAACATTGAAGGATTTAGTGGAAGTATTGTTCCTGGATTTAACGCCGGAACACTAGCAGGTATAAAATTCAATGTTACCGCAACTAATGCAGATCAACTCGACAATGTCGTTGCGTCTCTTTATGCCCGCCGCGACCAAGCAAACAATTTTGCACAACCGTTGATTATTACAGATAACAGCGGAATAAATGTAGGAGCTGGTACTGAAGGAGCGTTCAACGTTGCTGCTGGCAATGTGAGACTATATAATACAGCTTCAAATAAAAATCTCAGTTTTGCTGTACAAAAGGGAGTTGTTAGCGAAACAGCAGTCAATATTGTTTCGCCAACCAGAGAAGTAAAAATTTATGACGGATTCACAGACAGTTTAACCACAGTAGGTGGTAGTCTTACAGTGGTAGGTGATCTTGTGGTTCAAGGAAACACAACCACCATCAATACCAGTGTGCTGACAATTGAAGACAAAAATATTGTTTTGGCTAGTATCGGTGATAGTTCTTCTAATACCGATGAATATGCCGACGGCGGCGGCCTTATTTTGAAAGGAACAAACACTGATCACGAATTTACTTGGGACAAAAATGTTGGATGGTTCAGTACAGAAAACATTAATTTGGCCGCAGGACAAAATTATAAAATTGCTGGAAATACAGTGTTAACTGCAACACAATGTTTTTCAAGTTCTTTTCCTAATTTAAATAATGTTGGAACTTTATTGAATTTGACAGTGGACAATGTTTTTATAGACAATCAAAGAATATCTACCGTAAGTTCTTTAGATTTAGAGCTAGCGCCAGATGGCACCGGCAATGTTGTATTGATTGGATCTCCTTTGATCACAGGATTAATAACAACAAATCAAAACACACCTGTACAAACCACAGAAAATACTGGATCAATAGGCACAGCTCTAAGTGCTACTGAATTATCCGAAGCCACAAATAAAAAATATGTTTTAAATGTTGTTCGAACTCGATCACTGGTATTCAGCATAGACGTATCAGACTTTCCCACAGACGGTGACATTGCTGTAATATTAACCAGTTTGGCTCCTGTAAACGAATATGAAAACGGCACATTAGCTAGAATTTTGTGTACAAGATTGACAAATATTAGTTCTTCTGCTGTCACGAGTCTAGCAGCCCCAGGCACAGCTGAATTTGTAACACCAACAGGTACAGCATTTGCTATCACAAGTCAGGCCATAAATTCCCCTATCACCGTTGCTGCACAAACTATCAGCGTGTTTAGAGTTGTGAAAACATACATACTACAAGCAGGTGCTTGGACATTTAGCTCTTAAGTTAAATACATAAGGAGCGAATCGATGCCATACATTATAAACAAATATAACGGGTCAGAACTTGTTGTTCTGCAAGACGGAACTTTAGATACTTCTACAAGTATTGGTTTGCTCGGTAGAAATTATGTAGGTTACGGTGAAGTACAGAATGAAAATTTTCTATTTCTTTTAGAAAATTTTGCCGGAACAAATCCCCCAGCTCGCGCTTTAGAAGGTCAAACCTGGTACGACAGCGTCAATAACAGATTAAATACCTATGATGGCACTAATTGGACACCGGTGGGAGCTGCTACAGCTTCAGAAAATGCACCGTCTGGACCTACTGAGGGCGCTTTATGGTATAAAATTTCAACCAAACAACTGTATGTTTATTCTAATATATCGGGATGGATACTTGTAGGACCTGAGGGAGTATCCGGTTTTGGCGAAACAAGAATTAAAGCAGCAATTTTAAGAGACACCGGTAGTGTAAATCACGCAGTATTATTGGTATTGGTCAACGATGAAGTGTTGTCTATACACAGTGCAGATACTTTTACAATTAATGCGTTAGATGCTATTACAGGATTTAATGAACTACAAAAAGGTGTCACACTTTCAACAAACACTGTACTTGCTGGTAATGTTTTAGGTAATTCAACTACAGCAACAAGATTACAGACCGGAAGATTTATTAATGGCGCATACTTTGATGGTAATAATGACATTACCATTACTTCTAATACTTCTGCTATTCTTACCAGAGGCACATATTTAACAGGCAGTAATTTTAACGGCAGTGCTGCTGCTACTTGGGAAGTAGATGCATCGTCCACTAATACTATAGGTAAGATAGTGGCCAGAGACAGTACTGGTAGTTTTGCCGGCGGGACAATCACAGCTGATCAATTCATAGGTCCGTTAATAGGCAATGTTACGGCAATATCTGGCACCAGCACATTTTACAGTCTTGTGGCCAACAATATACAGGGTTTTACATTCAGCGGGCTTGCAGCTCAGGCCAGCACATTGACACCTGGAAGAGCCATCAATGGAGTACAGTTTAACGGATCACAAGACATCACTGTTACGGCCTCTGCCGGTACTTTAAGTGGAGCAACATTGGCTTCTGGAATAGTAAATTCTTCTTTAACCTCAGTAGGAACATTGACAGGAGTAGAAGTTACCGATGCAGGAGCGACCATAGGAGATGCAGGAGAAATACATTTGTTTATAAATGGTAACGCTCCTACTCTAGCCATTACCAACGGTTTAGGGTTTGCAATCACTATCAATGATGCATTTCAAACTGGCGACGAAGCAAGTTTTGAATTTATCAGTAGTTCGGTGGCTCTAGCAAACGGGGGAACATCAGATCCTACTTTTATAGGAGATGCTAATAGTAAATGCAATATAGGACTTCCTGGCAGAACATTCGGTAATGTATATGCAGATATTTTTAATGGTGTTGCTACCAGCGCACAATATGCTGACTTAGCTGAAAATTATGTTGCAGATGTAGAATATGCTCCGGGTATAGTGTTAGAATTCGGCGGTGAATTTGAAGTTACACTGGCACAAGATGGTACCAACAGAGTGGCGGGAGTTGTCACCACAAATCCTGCTTATTTGATGAACAGCAACTGTCAAGGCACCTATGTGGCAGCTGTAGCATTACAGGGAAGAACACCCTGTAAAGTTAGAGGCCGTGTAAGAAAGGGCGATATGTTGATCAGTGGAGGAAACGGATTTGCTAGAACTGCTCAAATCCCAGAAATGGGCACTGTGATAGGCAAAGCACTTGGTGATTTCGATGGCGTAGAAGGTGTAATCGAAGTTGCTGTGGGTAGATTATAATAAATCTACTCAGATAAATAATAGAATAATATTGGAGTAGATCGATGGCATATCAAGTAGACAAGTTTAATGGCACGTTTTTAGTCTCAGTAGAAGACGGTACCATTGATACCACTACTGATCTACGCTTCTTAGGTAAAAATTACGCAGGCTATGGCGAAGTACAGAACGAAAATTTCTTACACCTTTTAGAGAATTTTGCCAATACTTCTGCTCCACCAAGAGCTGTGTTAGGTCAAGTTTGGTACGACAGCACAAACAAAAAGATTAAATTCTATGACGGATCTAGATTTAGAACAGCTGGCGGATCTGAAGTAAGCGCCACAGCACCTTCTGGTCTTGTAGCAGGAGATTTTTGGTTAGACACTTCCACTGAGCAACTGTATGTATCTAATGGTACATCTTTTGTGCT
>Ga0181347_1000517_pt1 | contig 12848 bp, 15 predicted proteins | sample Su13VDMM110SN_FD_130102 | JGI IMG/M metagenome (GOLD analysis project Ga0181347, IMG submission 130102) | Freshwater viral communities from Lake Michigan, USA - Su13.VD.MM110.S.N | ecosystem: Environmental > Aquatic > Freshwater > Lake | place: USA: Michigan | collected 2013-07-16
TGCCCAACCGGAGTTAGAGGTAGAAATTCAGATAATAAGCTATATAAAGAAAAAATTGGATCAGATGTATATTATCCTTTAGATAAAGGTGTACAACAAACATTTGAATGGATTAATAAACAAGTAAACAAATAAAATGAAAAAAAGAGCATTAATAACAGGAATAACAGGACAAGATGGTTCTTATTTAGCAGAATTTTTGTTAGAAAAAGATTATGAGGTGTGGGGGATTATTAGAAGAAATTCAACAGATAGTAATACTTTATCTCGCATTAATAATATTTTATCTAAAATTAATTTAGTATATGCTGATTTAACAGATGTAACATCTTTACAAAATGCTATACTTAGAGCTCAACCCCATGAAATTTATAATTTAGCCGCTCAATCTCATGTAAAAGTAAGCTATGAAAATCCTGTATTAACAGCTAATATAACAGCAATTGGTACTTTAAATTTATTAGAAGCAGTTAGACATTATGCTCCAAATGCAAGAGTTTATCAAGCAGGAACATCAGAAATGTTTGGAAACTCAATAGATGGGGATGGATTTCAACGTGAAACAACCCCATTTAGTCCAGCTAACCCATATGCTGTAGCTAAACAATTTGCTCACCAAATATGTGTAAACTATCGTAATGGATATAAATTATTTATTTCTAATGGTATTTTATTTAATCATGAATCTCCTAGAAGAGGAGAAGAATTTGTTACAAGTAAAGTAGTTAGAGAAGCAGTAAAAATATCTTTAGGTTTGGAAACTAAACTAAAATTAGGTACATTATCATCAAGTAGAGATTGGGGTCATGCAAAAGATTATGTAAAAGCAATGTGGATGATATTACAACATACACAACCAGATGATTTCGTTTGTGCTACCGGTATTACTCATTCTATAGAATATCTATGTGATTATGTTTTTACAAAATTAGGATTAGACTATAAAGAACATGTGATTATTGATACTAATTTTAGCAGACCAGAGGAAACTAAGCATTTAAAAGGTGATTCTACTAAACTTAGACAAACATTAGGATGGAAACCTGATTATACATTTGAATCTATGATAGATGAAATGATTCAATATTATCAAATAAAATATTCACCCAAAGAAGAATCTTTAAGATTATCAGATATTCATGGATGGATATAATAAAACAATAAAATAAAATGATTAAATTAACAGTTGATGAAGCGTATGCTTTTGATTATTATTCTATATTACATTTAAAAAACAGTAATGGCTTTCTTTCTTTAGACGTTTTACAAACAATTAAAAAAGATTTAGAAGAAAGTTTAGGAGAAGATTTAGTAAGAGATATTCTTAATTCTCAAGAATATGAATCTTTATTAAATGCTAATAAATTAACTTTTGATGCTGTAGATAAAGCCAAAGAGGATTTAGTAAAAGCAAGCTATGTAGATAAATGTAACTATGAAAGAATGCTAGCTAAAAAATCCCTTCAAAGCAAATTCTTTAACACAGATTTATCTGAAATAAAAATAGGATATGAAAAACTTAAATAAACCAATATGCTTAGTTTTCCAACCATTAGGAATTGGTGATGTATTTTTCTGCCAATCTATAGGGCATTATTTTGCAAATAAAGGATATAGAGTAATATGGCCTTTAGCACCCCAAGTAATGTATTTAAAAGATTATATAATATCTCCTGGTATAGAGTTTGTAAATAAAGAAGAAAACTTTCCTAGAAAAGATTTTTATATAGAACAAAATCCGTTAATATTAGAAGATGATTTTATTTTTTTACCATTAGCTAATGCTTCTCATCGAATAACTAATTCATCTCTTATGTATGCTAAATATGAATTAGTTGGATTAGATTTTGAATTGTGGAGAGAAGGTTTTAACTTTAAAAGAAATATTGAAAGGGAAAATAACTTGTATTATAATATATTGGGTTTAAAAGATAATGAATCTTATGTTTTTTTAAATAAAAAATTTGGAACCCCCCCTTATTATAATGAAGCCCCTTTTAATATAGATACAGAAGATAAAATTGTAGAAATGCAATTTATACCTAACGATAATTTATTTGATTGGTTAAAAGTCATTGAAAATGCATCTATGATTGTAACAGTAGATACCAGCTATCAATACTTAATGGAAAAAATGGATAATCTTAAAGCTACAGATTTTTATTGTTATCCTAGAAATAATAAAATGGATTGGGTACCAATAATAAATAAAATCTTTACTAGAATAAATTGGAAATATTTTACAAATTAAAAAATAAATAAAAAATGAAAAAATTACTAGAAATAGGATCTTATTATGTATCTGATTTTATTAAAGATGATTCTAATAATTTAGAAAAAAATAAATATAGCCTTGATATCTATTTAGATAAAGAAACAGGAGCTGCTAGACTAAAGGAAATAGCCCCCTCAGACTCAATGTGGGGACAATATTGGTATCGTTCAGGTATTAACACTACTATGGTTAGAGAATTAGGTAATGTTGTTAATGAAATTACATCTAGAGTTAAATATAATCAAAATGATATTTGGTTAGATATAGCTTGTAATGATGGTACATTGCTTAAACAAATACCTAAAGAATTCATTAAATTGGGTATTGATCCATGTGATGATTCCTTCTATAAAGAAGCAAGTCAATATGGTATTATTGTGCAAGATTATTTTAGTTATGATGCTTACCAAAAAACAGGATATAGTGATAGGAAAGTTAAAATAATTACAACTATTGCTATGTTTTATGATTTAGATAATCCAAATATCTTTATTAATGATATTAATAAAGTATTGGATGACAATGGGTTATGGGTAATTCAACTATCCTATACACCATTGATGATTCAACAATTAGCTTTTGATAATATATGCCATGAACATATATATTATTATTCTCTTAATAGTTTAAAAAAACTATTTGATAACCATAATTTAAAAATAGTAGATGCTGAATTAAATGATGTAAATGGGGGAAGTATAAGAGTATACATACAGAAAAATATAGCTAAAGAATCTTCATTTGCTACTGGTTCTCTTAGAGACGTATGTAATTTTAGAGTTCAATCATTATTAGAATATGAAAATCGTAAATTCGATATTAGTAAACCTAAAGTATGGAAAGAATTTGATAATAACATTAATAAATTAAAACAACAGACAGTTGATTTTATTAAACAAGAAAAAGCCAAAGGAAAAATAATTTGTGGATATGGTGCCTCAACAAAAGGAAACACACTATTGCAGTGGTTCGGATTGGATCATACTTTAATTGATGCTATAGCTGAACGTTCACCTTATAAATTCGGATTAAAAACCGTTGGAACTAATATTCCAATCAAATCAGAAGAAGAAGTTAGAGCAATGAACCCTGATTACATGTTAGTTTTACCTTGGCATTTTATTTCTGAGTTTATTCAGCGTGAAGATGAATTTTTATCTAAAGGAGGTAAATTTATAGTACCTTGTCCTAAATTTGAAATTTATGAAAAACAATAGTTCTAACCAATGTCAAGACTTATTTGTTCTATCTGTTCTTGACAAAAAAACAAATGGTACTTATGTTGAAATTGGAGGAGGTTTAGGAACGTCAGATGGAAATAATACATACATGCTAGAATCAGTATATGGGTGGAAAGGATTTGCACTTGAACATGTTCAATGGATAGCAGATACTCATTCTGTTAGAAAAAATCCTTGCTTATGTATGGATGCAACTTCTGCGGATTACGGTAGTTTATTTAAACAACACAATTTAGGATTCCATATTGATTATCTTCAATTGGATATAGAACCTCCTGCTAATACTCTACGAGCTTTAAAACAAATTGATCTTAATAAATATTCATTTTCTGTTATAACTTTTGAACATGACGCATACCAGGGAGGTGAAAATGAAAGAGAAGAATCAAGAAATCTTTTAGATTCATATGGTTATACTAGGGTAATTAGTAATGTTATGCATAAAGGATGGGCATTAGAAGACTGGTATATAAATGAAAAATATATGCCTAATAATAATTGGAGAGAATTTATAGGAGAAAATATTGAATTACACACTCCAAATGAAAAATATACTAATCTATTTGCAAAATTCTTAAATTAATGGAAAACAAAGTTTGTCTTATTAATCAACCCGCGGGGCTAGGAGATATTTTGTTATGCCAAAAAATAGCAGCTCATGTTATAGAAATGGGATATAAAGTAATTTGGCCTATTGTAGAACAGTATAACTATATTTCGGAATATATAGTTAATCCTGATATTGAATTTTGTTCTATTAATGATGAATTTTATGGAAAAGAATCCTACTCAGAACATGGACTAAATTTTATTCAAAATGATGATCTTTTATATTTACCTATAAAAAATGCGGATAGAGTGTTAAATTCAATATCAATGTTGTATGCTAAATTTGATTACTGTGGTTTATCTCCTGATGGTTGGGATAAATATTTTAGTGTAACTAGAAATTATGATAGAGAAAATAAAATTATTCAACATTATGATATTCAACCTGGAGAAAAATATAATATTGTAAATAAAACTTTTGCGACTCCACCTAATACTATTACTAATACAGCTATTAAACCTAAAAATAATTATAGAACAATTAATATGGAAATATTAGGTTGGGATAGAATATTTGATTGGATGGGTGTACTAGAAAAAGCAGAAGAAATTCATACTGTAGATACTAGTTTAACTTTAATCTTAACTAAATTAAATGTTAAAAATGTTCACATATATGAAAGAACTAACGGAATAGGAGCTAATTATTCTAAACCTAATCCTAACTACATTCATAAAAAATTATTCTGTGATGATTGGAAGTATTATACTAGTTTAACTCAAAATGGTTTTTAAAAAATGGATATAGTATTACAAGGACCAATATGGCCTACAACACTTCAAACTGCTGTATATTATTTAGAATTACCCTTTGTTGAAAAAGTTATTATATCAACATGGGAAGATGAGGATATATTAGATTATAATATTTCTAATATTGAAATAGTTAAATCTATTAAACCTCCATTTAAGCCAGGAAATATAGATTATCAAATAATTTCGTCATTTAATGGAATTAAACAAACAACATCTGATATAATAGCTAAAATGAGAACAGATCAAATTATTCATAAAGATGATATGACTATGATGAATGATTTTGTTCTTAGTAGTATAGATAATACTTCATTGATATATAATGATGGAACAAAAAGAAAAGGAAACGTATTTGTTCTTGGCTTAAATAAGATTCATCCCTTCCATCCTCAGGATCATATATTTTGGGGATATCGTGAAGATATTTATAAAATATTTGATATTCCTAATAAACCTGATTTTTTAACTAATGAAGCCGGAGCTTTTAGAGACCCAGCATATATTGGAGCTATGTATTTTAAACAATTTTACCCTGAAGTACAGTTTTATTTAGATAATTTTAGAGAATATATGGTAGATAATCCACTAAAACAAGATGCTAAAATATTATCTGAAAAAACTAGAGATAAAGTATTTAAAGTTTTTCCTAAAATATACATGGATTGGGTTAAATATAAATGTAATTATCCTTACGAAATGTATATTAAAGAGGGAGAATATTATTATGAAGATTTAATTTAAAATGATAAATTTAAGTGGACATTCTGGGTGTAATATTACATTATATGACAATAATATTGTTAGAAAAATTTCTCCAACATTAGAATATAATGATAGATTAAAAAACCAAATGGAAAAGCAGCAATCGTTTTTTCATCATACTATAAAATCACCTCAAATATATAACTATGGTTATGATAAACAAGGTATGTTTTATTTTGATATGGAATATATACGTGGAATTAATCTTAGTGTTTATTTTCAAAAAGAAAAATTAGCTAATTGTTTAGAAATAATTGATTTAATTACTTCATTTCAAACACAATCTGAACAAATAAATATAAAAAAACAAATTATAGATAAAACTCAAAACATAGAATTAAGTGATAGTATTAAAGAAATTATTGAATCAAACAATTGGGTAATTGATACTGGGTATGGACATGGTGATTTAACTTTTGAAAATATAATTGTTGGAAAAAATGGCATTTATTTAATAGATTTTTTAGATTCATTTGTCAATGGGTTATTAATTGATGAATCTAAACTTTTACAAGATGCTTTCTGTTATTGGTCATTTAAAAATCAAACATCCATCCCTAAAAGAAAATTATTATCTGTATGTGAAAAATTTCACTCTAAACAACATTATTGCATGTTGCTTATACATTTAATAAGAATAATACCTTACTCAGATATAAATAAAAAAAAAGAATTAATATGTTTAATAAAAAAAGTAGAGACTCAGATAAACCAGTTTTAATTATACCAGCAGCTGGTAAATCCTCTAGGTATCCTAACATGAAACCTAAATGGATGTTAACTCATCCCTCAGGAAAACTAATGATTGAAAAAGTCATAGACGGATTAAAAATTAATGATTATGAAAAAATATATTTTGTTATCCTAAAAGAACACTGTATTAAATATGAAGCTGATCTTATATTAAAACAGGCTTTTTCAAATGATATATTTGAAATAGTAATTCTTGATAATCCTACTCAGAGCAGTCCAGAAACAGTATATAAATGTATTAAACAAAAAAATATAGATACAAATATTGTAATTAAAGATTGTGATTGTTTAGTTAGTTATGATATTCCTGATTTAGCAAATTTTGTTGTGGGTTTACCATTAACTAAAAATAAAGATATTAAAAATCTATCTCAAAAATCATTTATCATATCTAATCAAGATAATATTATTCAAGAAATTGTAGAAAAAAAAGTAGTATCCGATAATGTGTGTTTAGGAGTGTATGGATTAAAAGCAAAAGACATGGTTATGTCTTATGATAGACTTTTAAATACATTATCTAAAGAAATGTACTTCAGTCATATAGTTTCTGATTTAATAGACACATATGATGAAATATTTACTGTAGTTAATGCTACTGATTTTATTGATTGGGGAACAAAAGAAGAATGGTTTTCATCATCAAATATGAAAAATACTTATTTATTTGATATTGATGGAATCGTATTGTTTAATACAGGTAAGTATGGGAAAGAAAATTGGTATAATAGTATTAAACCTATAGAAGAAAATGTTAAAATTATTAAACAACTATCCGATCAAGGTCATGAAATTATTTTTATAACATCTAGAACACAAGATGCTCTTTTACTGTTTGAGAATTTTTTAAAAGAAAGAAAAATAATGTATAAAACTATTATTCATTCTTGTTTCCATTCAAAACGAATTTTAATAAATGATTTTGCTTCTAGTAATCCCTTTCCAAGTTGCTTAGCAATTAACATACCTAGAAATCAATTTATAGAATCTTATTTAAAATAATACTATATGAACATATTAATAACGGGCGCGGCTGGTGGCATAGGATCTACTTTAGCTTATTCTTTACACAAAAAAGGTCATAATTTAATATTAGTTGATAATTTAAGAAATGGATATAAAGATAATTTAATAATTAATAACCAAACATTTGGTAATTTTATAAACCATGACATCAGAAATATAAATGATATAAGTTTTGATATAAAATTAGATGCTGTTATTCATTTAGCTGCTATAACTTCTCTTCCCGATTGTGAAAGTAACATAGAAGAAACTATTTCAATTAATGTACAAGGAACAGCTTCTGTTTTAGAATTTTGTAGAAAAAGAAATATATCTTATGTTTTCTTTTCAAGTACTAGTGCTGTATATGAACATAGTAAAGAAAAAATATTATCTGAAGATCAATTTGTTTCTCCTAAATTGTGGTATTCTTTATCTAAAAAAATGGGGGAAGATTTATGCGAATCATATAGACAAAATTACAAAATGAATATAACTACTGCTAGATTATTTAATGTATTTGGCCCAAGACAAGATATTCATAGAAAAAATCCTCCTTTATTAAACTATCTAGTTAATGAAATTAAATTAAAACAAATTCCTATTCTCCACTCAGATGGTAATCAAAGAAGAGATTATATTCATATAAATGATGTTATTTCTTTTGTTGAATTATGTTTAGAAAAAAATCCTAATTACACAATAAATGTATGTAGCGGTCAAACTTTAAATGTTAAAGAAATAGTAAAAATTGTAAAAGAAACTCTTAATTCTGATATTGAACCATCATTTAGAGATGCCTCTATGTTATGGAATACTTATCCTTCTCTTTTTGAAGGAAATTATCCTCTATTAAAAAAAGTAGTAATCAATGAAACTAATAAAAATTCTTTAGGTTCAAATAAATTAGCATTAGAACTAGGATGGAAACCTAATACGGATCTATATGATTTAGTTAAAAAAACAACATTAGAAATATATAATAAAAAATTTGGAATTTAAAAAAAAGTATATTATCTTTAATAAAATATATAAAATATGACACAAACATTACAATTTCACCAAACACATGGGTGTTTAATCGACAAAGAAGCCGGATTTAACATAGACGTAGGATTAAAAGAACTTAGACAAATTAATACTAGAATTATGGGAGGGGGATCTTCTCAAGGTTATGCTGCTTTTAAATTACTTGAACATTATATTGCTTATGAAAATCCGCATTATGTAGTTGAAATAGGTTCTCAAAAAGGTGGATTATCAGTATTTCTAGGAACTATGGCTTGCGCCTCAGAACAATTTTTATTCCATACTTTTGAAATTAACAAAAATAGAGATTGGTACAATAGAGAAGTTGAAGGAGTAGGTCATTGGTTTGAAAAAATGGAAACTATTTCATCTCATTGTAAATCATTTGAAGGAAATATATTTTCAGAAGAAATATTTGAGTTAATAAAGAACATATCATCACAATGCAAAACACTAATTATATGTGATGGTGGTGATAAAATTAAAGAACTAGAAATGTACAGTAAAATTCTTAAACCAGGAGATGCTATAATGGCTCATGATTTTCCTGATGAAAATGGAAGAGGAGAAATAACAGATAATGATGTTGATTATACATTTCTAAAAAAATTAGAACCATGGAATAAAAGATTTGAAGAAAATGGAACTCTTTTTAAAATGTTTACATTAAGATAAAGTTAATGCATGTATTTTCAAATTATATAGAAACAGAAAGATGGGAAAAAGCACTTCAAGACTTATCCCATCTTGATTTTACTTTGTTTTATGATTGTCGTCCTACTCAAGAACAAATACAATTATCACCTGTAAATATTTTTATAGCATGTGAACCAAACGAATATTTTGGTAATCATGATTTTGCTATTCAAAATCAACAAGCATTTAGTTTTATATTAACATGGAGTAGTAAAATATTAAATAATACATCTAATGCTATATTATCGCCTTATGGAGAAAGCTGGTGGCAGGATAACCCGTTTGAATATACTCCTACAGAAAAAGAATTTAAAGTATCTTTTTTAAGAGGTGGATTACTTAAATTAATTGGTCATGCTTACAGACACGAATTATTTGATAGACAACATGAAATTAAAACCCCAATCCAATTTTGGGATAAATTAGGAGAAAGAGGAGTTGATAATTTTGAAAAATGGAGACAATATAAAATTGATAGCTTTAGACCATATCAATACTCAGTTTGTATTGAAAACTCATCTCATGAAAATTATTTTACAGAAAAAATAACTGATTGTATATTAAATAAAACTATTCCTATTTACTATGGTTGTTCTAATATTGGTGATTTCTATAACAGTAAAGGAATTATCCAAGTTCAAAATGCAGATGAGATAATTAAGGTAATAAATAATTTGGATCCTCAATATTATAATAGTATATTAGATATAATTGAAGAAAATTATCAAAAAGCATTTCAATATAAAGATTATGTTGGGAATGTATCTAAACAAATAAAAGAAATTTTTAAATATAATAATTTAATATGAAGACTGCTATATTAATCCCTGTTTTTAATATTAAAGATGAACCCCACCACCCAGGATACATTACTTGTTTAAAAACTTGGGAGTCATGGTGTAAGCAAAATAATGTAGATTATATCCCACTAACAGGAAGGCAAGAAAATATTTCTGATGCTTTATATAACAGGTGGATAGATTTAGATAAATACATAGATCTAGATTCATATGATTATGTAACAATGGTAGATTTTGATACTGTAGTAAGATGGGATTGTCCTAATTTTATGGAACAATTTTACTATGAAAATATAATAGTTACTATGGTCCCAGATCAGGGTGGAGGATTTGTTGGCAAATGGCATTATGATCAATGGCTAAATTTTGACCCGAATTTATATTCATATGCTTCCAATTATTTCAATGCCGGCTTTATATCAGCAAAACCTGAGGTTTTTAAATTGTTATCTAAAGAAATGCCTCGATTTAAAGAGTATTATTTAACTCATAAAGGCAAACAATTTCATCCTGTGAATATAGGAGTAGATAATGGGATAGCAATGGATGCTTTAGATCAAACTGCTGTTAATCTTGTGTTAAATAAAAATTATAAAATTAGTATATCTCCAAATGTCTTAAATTACATGGTTAGTCATTATATACCTGATTTAAGTAATGATCTTTCATATTTAAATGATGCTTTAATTGTACATTATGGATCAGGGAACGTATTAAGTACTCAAGTAGTAGATACTTTTTGGGAAAATTTTAAATCATATTATCCATTATGAAGTCAACTTTAGTTTGTATTCATGTAATGCCTCGTGAGATTGAATTATTTGAACGCTTTATAATTCAATATAAAAAAGCATTACAATACTTAGATGAAAATGATAATGTGACTATAAAAGCATCACTTAATCTAAACCCAGAATTAATTGATTGGAAAAACAGTGAATTAACTCCTGAATATTTTATCAATAAGTTTGAAAAATTATTTGATGGTATATCTAATATTAATGAAATCATATTGGATAATAAATTGATGGGTACAACTCAACAAAAAAGAGAAAGTATAAAATTAGATTATGATCAATTCATTTTTGTAGATGCTGATATTATTTTTCCTGAACAATTATTAAAATATCAATTAGAGGCTTCATATACACTTGATGGAAGATTTGTTTTAATTCCAAATGTAGTTAAATTAGGGGATCCGAGTTGGGATGTGATAGTACATAATGATTTTTTAAATGATCCATTTAACCAACAACATTCTCACCCACCACAAAAAACAATTAATCAAGAAATAAAAGAAGTTTTTATTCAACCTATTTCTACTTTTAAATTTGGTTGTGGTATGCATACTTTATACTCTAAATCTTTTTGGGATTTAATGGGTATACCTGAAGCATTTGGTGGGTATGGCCCTGAAGATACATTTGGGATGTATGCTGCTTCATTAGCTATTAAAAGTGGATATGATATCAGACAATATGTTTTGAAAGGTATATACACAACTGAGGATTATATTAGTAGGATTCCTAGTTTTGAATCTAAAATAAAAGTATTTGATCGAAAACAAGAGTTTAGAGATAAAGCTACTGAGGCTTTCCCAATTGAGTTTGATAAATTTAGAGAAAAAATAAAATGATATCATTAATAATTCCAACAACAGGTACTAATAAAAATTACACTGATAATTTAATTTCTAATATTGAAGGTATTTATCCTAATAGGGATGAAGTTGAAATAGTACTTCATATAGATAATACAGTTACTTTAGGATTAAATTATAACAATGCTGTAAAAAAAGCTAAAGGTGATAAAATCATATTATTACATAATGATATGGTACTTAAACCTGGTTTTGTTGAGCTTATGGATAAGCATATTCAAAGAGGAAGAATAACAACCTATACTAGAATAGAACCCCCTATATTTCCAGATACATACCCCGGTAAAGTATTACTTGATTGTGGAAGTAATTTAAATACATTTAATAAAGAATTATTTAATAATTATCAAGTAGAAGAAAATTTAATTGATGGTGGCTCACAATTATTCTTTGGTTGTGTAAAAGAAGATTATATAGAAATAGACGGTTATACTTTTAAGATATTTTGTGAAGACGATGACCTGCATTTAAGATATAAACTAACAGAATTTGAATATAAAGTAAGCTCTGCCCACGTTTATCACTTTGTAAGTAAAACCTCAAGACAAGGAAATTATCAAAATGTTGAATTACAATCAAATCGTAATTTTATTAGAAAGTGGGGTAATAGAGATTTTAAAGTAAAATATGATATAGGATATATTATTAAAAATTGTAACATTCAACTTATTCCTACATTAGAATTATTTGCTTCTACAATCTATGTTGATTGTCCTTATCTAGATTATATTAAAACAGAACAATCCAATACTAAATTTGATCTAAATAAACGTATTAAAAATATAAATGAACCTAAAATCAATCAAATATTAATTGAGTTTGATGCGGCACAATTAAATCAAAACAATTTTCAATTATTACAACAATTACCCGAAATTATACAGGAATCGGGTGAAATAGGAATATTTGAATTAGATATATTTAAAATAGAAATATCTGGAATGGATCGTTTGGAAAAATACCTAATTGAAATAAATTCCCCCTACTATCAATCCCAGCTTTTGTAATTATATTTATGTGAGAAACTTAAATATATGGCTAGTAAACGCTCTGATAAGCAACTTCGACTAAGCAGAACTATAACACTAGGAGAAATTAATTCAGAATCAGCCAACGACATAATTCAGTTAATATATGATATTAATGATGAGGATATTGGAAAAACGCAAGTAGAGCCGATTAAACTAATAATTAATTCATTTGGTGGGGAAGTATATAGTGGTCTAGCATTAATAGATACAATTGATAATTCGTCAACTCCA
>Ga0181347_1000519_pt1 | contig 12829 bp, 16 predicted proteins | sample Su13VDMM110SN_FD_130102 | JGI IMG/M metagenome (GOLD analysis project Ga0181347, IMG submission 130102) | Freshwater viral communities from Lake Michigan, USA - Su13.VD.MM110.S.N | ecosystem: Environmental > Aquatic > Freshwater > Lake | place: USA: Michigan | collected 2013-07-16
GCATGGGTAGCAAGTTCACGAGCTGTTTGCACGGAATCTTCCATTTAACATTTCCATCTCTTTAAACTTGCGGCTTTTCGGGTAGGTCTTCCTTTCTCGTCTGTCATCGGGCCGGGCATACCAGACATCCGTGCGCAGAACGACTTCTTACGAGGACCACCTTCGGGCTGTGGAGCCTTCAAGTTAGATCCTGTAGCAGCGTTGTATTTAGCTCTTCCTTTGGCAGTCAACCCTGCCCCCTTGGATACGGGTAGCTTCTCGCCACGACCAACAGCCAAAGAGGGGGTTTTCTTAGCCATAAAACACAACCGCTGTAGTCGTTGCTGAACATACCGCAGAGATGTTAGTCGTGCAGAGAACACCTTCACCGGGGATTGCAATATAAATTGATCCCTCAGCAGCAGGCGCAGTAAATGAAAATCTAGCTGTTCCACCCGTACCGTCATTTAACACAACAGTGCCGCCGGATGAATAGCTAATAGACACGCCTTTGATACGCGCCCGACTGCCAAAAATTGTTGTCGTTGCGTTAGCAACAGCGGCGGTGGATTTAACGTCAGTTTGCATCATAATTAGCTCCTATAAACACAAAAGCCCACCGAAGTGGGCGGCTAATTAAGCTGTGCGTGTAAACACGTAGGCAGTTGCGCTTGCAAACATTAGCGTATACCGAGCAATACCCGTAGCGCCAGCAGCAATAGTTAAATCGCCAAAGCTTCCGGGGGTATCCGCAGCGGCTGAAGACAAGATGCCGTTTACAGCAACAACCATCGTTACAGTGCTTGCGCCAGCAGTGTTGTCAACATAGAGATCAAACACTGTGCCTTGAACCGCACCAAGAGCAGCGCCAAGAAGCGTTCCGGTAGGAAGTGTAATTGCAGTTGCAGCGGCAGAAGTGGATGTGATATAGCCAGTAGCAACTTGTGCGGCTGTTGCAGTAGCTGTAGCGTTAATAGCGGCTGTAGTAGCGTGGGTGATTTTGCCAGTGCCAGCGACGTTGCCAGTCAAAGCGCCGATGAATCCGTTTGTGGACGTGACTGGGCCGGAGAAGGTAGTTGATGCCATGATAGGCTCCTGTATATGCAGTACTACGCTTTACTGTCTCTGCATCGTCCGCTGGGGCGGTCAGTAAAGCTGGGGGTTCCCAGATTTGTTTAATAATAACCTATACAACAATAAATGCAAGCAATAAAAAACCCCGCTTTTTTAAGGCGGGGCTAAACCATTAGTTTCTAACGGTTTACTTAAGCACCTGCGCTGCCGTACATGCCAAGCGGATCCGACCAGCCGAAGCTGTAACGCTCGCGAGACTTGTAACGCACGTTGCCCGTATCAAAGTCACCGTCCATAGACTGTGCCAATGGTGAACGAACAAAGTGCTTCATACCGTTAGGAACATCAGTTGTCAAGAACCATGCGTTCGTGTCGGTCAGGAAGTTATTGATTGTATAACCGTCTGGGATCGAACCATTGTTCTTAATGGCGTTGATGTTGTTATCAGCGGTGTTCGTCTGCAGTTCCGTTTCGAGCAAGCGAGTTGCAACGAATTGGAGTGCTGGGGGAACAACCAGCTTCTTGGGCTTAGCAGCGATCAACAGACCACGTTCATCAGTCCACGCAGCAATTTGAATAACGGCGGCTTCCAAGGAAGTCTCGTTCAAGTCAGCTGGAGTGCTGGGAATGTTGCTGTTTACGCCACCAGAAACCAAGGGATGCGATGCGCTAAACAGAGCAACTCCGTCACCGCCCGTGTAGGACGCTGAGAAGCCGTTGTTCAGAACAGCAGCTGACTTGACTTGCTTGGTGTAAGCCATTGCGCGGGCGAGAGCCTTCGTATAACGAGCCGACAAACTGTCGTACAAGTTATCTTCAATTGCTTCTTCCGTTAGGGAAAACCCTAGTGCGATGGTTTCATGGTTGTATCGAGCAGTCCAAGCTTCCTGTGCGTTGTCGTATGCAATTGCAGAACCTTCGTTCTTAACAGGTGCAGCCGAGAAGCCAGAGAGTTTGGTTTCTTCTTCGAATGAACGCTCAGAGGTCTCTGTTTCGTAGATCTCTTTATGCTGTTCACCATAACGTGCGTACTCCAGACCGAACAATGCGTTCAGGCCGGGGAGCAGCTCTTTCAGTAGTTGTGCGCGTGAAATAGCCATGATTTAGCTCCTTATACGCCGACGGCGGTGTTATACGCATGCATGCCGAAGTTGAACTTTACGATCACTTCAGGATATAGCGTGTTGCCGCTAGAAATATAAGCGGTGTCAGGCACAACATCAACGATGCGAATAGTCAGCGTAGCTGTATCAGCAGTCGAATCAAGAAGTGCAATCTGTGAGTTACCAGCAGCGGTAATTGCGGTGTTGTTTACGATTGTTGCGTTATTGCCAACAGAGGTAAATTGAACGCCGGTTACGACCGTTGTGCCAGAAACAACAGCAACTTGGAACAGTGTATCTGGATCATCACAAACATAAGCTGTAATGTAGCCAGTTGTTACTGTTGTACCACCAACAAAGTTCTGTTGGAATTGCAGTTGACCAGTACTTGAGTTGATAAACTCAACACCAAGAAACACACCAGCGAAGCCGCCAGTAGGTTTAGCAGTTGTAGCTGCCGAGCGCTCAACGGTACCGTCAGTTGCACGAATCAGTAGATCACCGAAACCAATCGAAGTTGCATACCCGCTTGCAATACGCATCTTACGAGTGGAACCAGCGAACACCTGACCACCGATCAAATTGATCGGCTTAAAGCCATAAGGCTTGTCAATAGTGGGGTAAGCCATGTTTAACTCCAAAAATTAAATTTAAGATCCTTTTCCAAAGCTTGTTGCAGACTTGCTCTCTTTAAAGAGTGGCATCCGCGCATCGCTTTGGCGCATTAAGTTATTGTCTACAGCTTCCGTCTGGGCTTGTGTTTGCTTTGCATAATGCTCGTTGCGCTGCTCAACAAATTCAGAAGGAGTCTTGCAAAGTAATAACCCGCCAATCTCAACGTTGTCTTTAAACCGACTGTTGGGATCAACTAGCAGTTGGAATTGCGGTTGCTCTTCTATCTTTACCGGCTCCCAGCCTTCTCTGAGTTTGGCAGAAAGGTTACGTGGGTCAGCTTGGTTAAGCATAGAAACGCGGATCCATCGGTAAGCAAACCCAGCCTGTTTGTTCGGCTCAGGGAGCAATTCCGCCGGTGCCCACTGCTTAGGGCGCTGTTGGGTTGCACGGGTTTCTAACTCTCGGGTAAGTCTATTTTCAGCCATGTTAATTCTCCAGTTTTAGTGCTTCACGGGCATACTGTTCAGGGGTCAAACCAAGTTTTTTAGCAATTTGGACTTGACTAGCCTTTAGCTTTATCTTGTTTGAAGATGTGCTTCTAGTAGCCGGGGCTACAACCGTACTGGACTTTGTACGAGACGTATTTCTCGTTTCTGTTTCAGAATCCTCAAAGTTTTCCGAAAATCGTCTGCGCATTGTCTTGTCCAACGTCGCATAATAATCGTCTGATCCTACAGGAACACCGTTGCGTTTAAGCTTTTCGTGTAAGCCTAAAGCCGCAGCAGTCATTTCCTCGTCTTGACCAAACCAAGTATTGCGCTCTTGCCACGCCATCGCACGGTTATCAGGTCGAGGAGCCTGTTGGGATACTTGTTGCTGTTGTACTTCAATTTCTTGCTGTTGTACAGGGGTAGGGCGATAATTTTTTGCAGAGTGTAGCTTAAAATTAGCATCCTGCATTGCCTGTTGAGCATCTACTAGTTTGTCCCCATCTCCAGAGTCATAAGCCTCTTTGTACGACTTTTTCGCCATTTCCAGTTCCATAGCCGCAGCATTCTGAACTGTACTGGCATACTCCTGCTCACCAGCTGTGTACCGCTCTTTTAACCGTTTGTTTTCTTCCGTAACGCGGCGAGCGTAGTCAATAGCCTCTTGCTGTTCACGATAGGCAGATTCTTTAGCGCGACGCTCGTCATGCCAAACCTTTTTCATCTGCTTGAGACGCAGCTTAACTTTGTCAGAATATTCCTCCAACTCGTCTTGCTCTAGCTCTTCGACTACTTCCTTGGGCATGGGTTCGCGCCCACGGTCCTGTTCTGGAGTATCGTCTTCGATCTCGATCTCAAGCTTAATTTCAGCTTTGTCCCCATTTTCAGCTTCGTCTGGGAACTTAAATTCGTCCTTATCCATATTTATTCCTTATTTGCGCTTGATACCGCGTGGGTCATCTACAACACCCTCGACCGTATCATCGTTAATCATGCGGAATTCACGCCCGTGAATCACCAGTCGGCTACCTGAATTGGGTCTGACCAATACAAAATCGCCTTTCTTGCACCACGGACCACTAGGGAACTTATTTGGGTCTTTGTAGCAATCCAAACCAAGATCAACTACGAATAGCACTGTTGTAAGTACTTCTTCGTTGTGGATTGTTTGATCGGCTTTCACAATACCGCTGTCATACTCTTTCTCAGTCTCAGGGATAGCACACAGGATGTGATAGCCAGAGGGACGAGGTAACTGCTTTGCTTTCTCTTCGGCGGTGGCCTCCGAGCTGTACATACCTACTACTTGTGGATTATCGGGGTTTGAGCCGATTAAAATCTCAGTCATCTGAGGACTCCATGCGGTTTTTAAGGTCTATGGTATAACCCCGTGCCGTGAGAAGACCTTTAATCTCACCACACAGTCTTTTGTACTCTTCGAATGTTTCGGGCTTACCTGTGCCTACATACTCGAAGAGTTGATTTACTTTTGCATCAATTTCTTTGATGATTACTTCGAACGCATCCATCATTCACCTCTTGTCGGTTTATTTCTTTGGCTAGCCTGTAAGTCCATTTGACGTTGTTTAATAGCAACATCTGAACCAATTTTGATACCTTCATACTGTTGTCTAGCATCACTTTCGCGCTTGCTTTGTTCCGCTTGAAGACCAATTTTGATGCCTTCAAGTTGCTGTTTATCTTCAGCACTTTTCTTGTCGTGCTCAGCCTTAGAGCTAATACGCGCTCCTTCAATTTGCTCTTGGCTTTGAATACGCTCTTTCTCAATTTGCATTTGCTGCTGCTTAAGCTGCGCATCCATTGCATCTTTCTGTTTCTTGCGCTCAAGTTCAGCCTGTTTAATCTGCAACTCTTGTTGTTGCATCTGGACAAGTGGGTCTTGCGCCTGCTGTTGTGCCTGTTGTTGCTGAGCCTCTTGCTGATTCATCTGAAGGAGTTGCTGTGCTGCTTGCGCCAGTAATGGAGAGAGTCGTGCTTCGACTTCTGGGGTCATGTTTGCATCTTCACCAGAATCATCTTTCTGCGCGGGCAAGTTCATACCCAACTGCTGCTCAATCTGCTTGCGGTATTCAAACCCAAGATGCTCGTTCATGTGATTCATCATTGCAGACTGAATCTGTGGAGCCGAAGGATTATTTTGAAGCAGCTGCATAATCTTCGGGTCTTGCATCGCAGACATGTGCACTGTGATGTGGGCCTTATGGTCTTGGTACGCAAACGCTTTGACAGGCTTCATCATTAGCACGTTCTGGTTTTCTGACACTGGGTCTGTAGGCTTCTGATCGTCATCCATAGGAATGAGTTTCTGTACCTCTTTGATACCCATCACCTCCAGCATTTGGCGATGTAGCAACGGCATGTTGTACATCTGTGGAGCGCCTTGTGCCAACTGCAACACAGCTTGGTACTGAACAATCTTCTGCGCCATTGTGCTGGCGTTCGGATCGCTTACAGGGATAACATCTACGTTAGAGTAGTCACTGCGCTTAGCTTTGCGGCTACCTTCATCTGGGTCGTAGTCGTAATCTTCTGGGGTATAGTCAGCAATAATTTTCTTTAGAAGCTTTAACTCTTGCTTCATCGAGTAGTGAACCCGCGCCTGAACAGCGCTCATCACTTTTAACGTACGCTCTAAAATTGCTAGTGTGGTGCCGACTGGCGAATTAGCCGACATGTCACTGATCTGAAGATCAGCTGTATTAGCAAAGCGACGCCCTTCTTCGACGATTTGATTCATCAAACCTAACAACACTTGGCTAGGTTCTTTGTATGGAAGAGGCAAGATGTTATCGCGCATCGTGCCGCTAGGTACGTCTACATCTCTAAACTCGCCGGGAGCAATAGGTGTGTCGTCGCCCTTGATACGCATACCACGAGTTTTAAATCCACCGGGTAAGTTGCTTAAAGTACCAGCGTCAACAAGCTGACGAATCAGCGAGGTACCAGACTTAGCAAAAGCACCAACAAGATGGATAAGACCAAAGTAATAAAACCCAAACCCCGGTACGTAGCCGTAGTGCACCAAGTGCTGTCGTTTTGCGTGAGTTTCGTCGTCTGGTTCCCAGTTGCGGCGGATTGCAAGGATTGTGTTAGATCCTTTTTCGATTGTAACGATGTAAGGTACCGCAATCCCTGTAGGCTCGCCCTCTTCTTCATGCTCGTACCCCTTTAAATCAAGGTTAACCTGCATTTCAAGTAGCTTGTACCGCGCATCGGAAGTCGCACGAAAGCCCAATTTCTCGGCAATCTTTTTCTCTACTTCGTCTAACACGTTGTTCGGTTCACCCAAATCAACATCTCTGTAGAACCCACCAACTTGTAGTTTGCGCAGTTCGTTCTCGGTCTTACGCATAACGTGTGTTACACGCTCGGCGGTCTCAATATTAGACGCACCATACGGCACCACGATATCTTCGGCAGGCACAAATAAAGATACTTGACGCTCTATGTTCGGGTCGTAATACACTTTCTTAAATGCATTACCTGCAAGACCCAAGCCCCATAACATGCGCTCATGTTCAGGACGATATTCCTGCATTATGTCTGTCAATTGGTAGTTCATGTCCTCTTGGACACGTTGCGCTGACTGCTTTTTATTTGGCGTCTCTTTACCGATAATCTGGGTCTTAACAGGCCCAGCGGCAGGAAACGTTGACATCATCGTCTCGGACTGAAACTTAACCAACGCCTCAGTTAGCAGTGGGTGATACACACCGCATGCGCCCTCCCAAGGTTCCGTGCGCTCTTCAATCTTAAGCCCAAGCAACTCTAAGCCATCAACGTATGTCTGCATCCAATCCTTGCGACTAGACACATCATCCTCATAGTCACTAACCAGCTCAGACGCCAAGCTCTGTAGCTCGGACTCGTCCATCTCTTCGGCTAAGTTAACGTCAAAATCGTCCTCGTCTTCCCCCGACTCAATCTCTAGTATGGGCACACCGTCTATACCAATAGTCACTGACTCCGGATCTTCAATTTCAATCTCCAGCTCGGGTTGCCCTTGGTTCATTTCATCCAGCGCTTCTAGCCCTTGCGGTGCTGAGTACAAGCCTTTCTCGATCGCCATAATATGTCCTTAATAGTACGCAGTTCTTCTGCGACGAAACTCACGAACCTCTTCTTGCTCATCACTGGCAAGTCTAATAAACCCACCCCGACGAAACCGTAGCAAGGCTTGTGATGTAGAGTCCACCAAGTCATCATGCTCACCCGACGGGAATGACGCTACTTCTTCAACCAATTCATCTGCCCAACGAGTCTCCGGTACCCATACCCTTCCCGACGAAAACAAGTCCGAGACAGCATTAAGTCTAGCTATTTTATCGCTACCCTTGCCCGGCGTATACTCCTGCACTGGTATACCCATCGCCCGAAGTTCAAATAGCAAAGGCGAACCAGATGCTTTAGCTTCTACAATCAATGCATCGGGTTCCCACTCTTGCCACTCCTCGTACGCTCGTTTCTTTAACTCCGGAAACTCCATACGCTTCTTAAGAGCATTGAGTAGGATAATATTAGCCTGTGGGACACCTGTATCGTCGTCTTTGTAAAACACCCCCCACGTCGTGCATGCAGAATAGTCGCTGCGTTCGGTCTTTAAGAACGCTGTATTCCACGATTGGATAATAAAGTCGCAGCGGGGAGGGTCTTCATCCTCCCAAATCTTCCACCACTCTCGCTTTATGATTGCATTTACGTCGGAAGTCGGGGCTTGTTGGTACTGGGCCTGCCATTTACCCACCGGAAGTTCGTTTTTGAGGGCTTCAAGCTGCGAAATAGGCCAAAATTCAGGCCAAAGTGGGTTCCCAGAGGGCAAAATAGCCGGAAATTCAATAACTTTCCACTCTTCGCCTTCGCGATTAGCTGCTGACTTCAGTACTTGACCCGTTAAGTCCTTCTTTGACCACCTAGTCATCACTATGACAATGGCTCCACCCGGCTGCAGACGCTGACGAGGGCCTGATGTGTACCATTCGTACGTTTTATCGTACACCTCGGGGTTAGTCTGGGCTATTGTTGCTTCTTGTTCGGAGTGTGGGTCATCAATAATGAGGATATCCGCGCCTTTACCCGTAACAGCGCCTCCCACACCAATAGCAAAGTAGTCTCCACCGTGGTTAGTTGCCCATCTTCCTGCTGCTTTTGAGTCTGACTGTAAGCCAACGTTCGGAAATATGGATTTGTATACTTCCGAATCCACCAAGTTTCTAACCTTTCGACCAAAGCCAACAGCCAATTCAGCAGTGTGCGCTGTCTCGATGATCTTTTTATTAGGGAACTTACCCAAAAACCAAGCAGGTAGTAAGTAAGACGCAAACTCAGACTTAGTATGGCGTGGAGGCATATTAATGATAAGTCGCTTACACGTCCCATTAGCCACTTCTTCAAATGCTGCAGCCATCTTCGCATGGTGCCTCCCCGATATAAACGAAGGCCACACCTTCTCGACGAACGGCAAGAACTTATCCTGAGCTAACTCTTTGTCCTTTAGCTCTTGCAGTTTCTCTAACTCAACTAACAGTTGGTGCTGCTCACTCTCGGTAAGCTTGGCTAGTATCGAAGGTATATCACCTAGTGATATCTGCTCCAGCAAGCTCTTGGCTGGCTCCATCATTCGGACTGCACCTGCTTAATTTCACCTAGGTCAATCACTCCAAGCTCTGCATCAAGATCGTCGCCTAACGGGGTCACATCAACCACGTCAGCGTTGAGCAACCTTTTGACTCTTTCTTTAATCGCATTCTCAAGGTCAGAAGATGTCTTATAGTTAACCGTAATCTCGCTGCGCTCAGTGAACAGTCCGATATCACTATGTTTACCAAGCAGCTCTAAGGCACGTAGTTCAAACTTAGGATCCCCGCAGTTGGCAATCTCCATGAGCTTTGCCGTCATAGCTGAACGCACTTCGTGTACGTCAAGCGCTAACTGATTACCATAAGCTTTAAGAAATTCCCTAGCTGCAAAAGCCGCAGTGGGTTGCTGGAGTGCAGAGGCTTTCTGTCCTGCAATTGCTGCAGTTACCAGCTTCTTTGTTTTTTCCACATCGTCAGGTGTTGCTTCTACCTGCATGCCTAAACCTTCAAGCAAATCAACGGTGTTTGCCGTGACTGTCAGTTCATCCTTAAACGTAGCTAACTGCTCGTCAGCAATGTTATAGGGAATCTGGTGCTCGTTCGTTGGCTCTACGCTAATAGCCGGCATAAGTGTTCAGTGCGGTTTGTGGCTCCGATGCGCGAAGTATATCTTTTTTATTGTTGTATGTACATGCGTAGGTTGTGGGGGCCACATAAAGCAGTGTTCAAATCAAAGAGCGGCGAAGAGTGCAGGTGCCTGCCAAGGTACCTATGTTTCCATGCCTTACAAGGCGCTAACCCTCGTATCCCCCACAAAAATAATATACCCCTATTCGGGGGACCCAAAAAGAGTACCGGGGGTGTTTCTAGGGGATTAGTTTTGTAGAGCTAAGGAAAATTTAGTGGGGGGTGGGGGGGTCAATTTGAAATAAGTGGAATGTGATGTGCAAATCATAGAGTAGAGGTGTGTGGGACTCCTACTTGGCTATTTGGGTGGGTGGGGGGTTCGTTGTGTGCCTGTTTCGTTTTGTCTACGCCTACCCCCAAGCTCTCCAACGCCTCATATATCCCTAGAATCTAACATTGTTAGGTGTATTTAATATTTAATTATTGTTTACGATAGCCCCTTATTTTGTACTATTTCGTAGTATAATATACACATGGCAACGAAAAACAAGTAGTTGCCACTAACCGAACCTAACACCTGTTAGGTTCACCACTGGAGAGTAAACCATGCAAGTAACCACAATAGATCAGTTTGACGATGCCGCTAACGCTTTGATCGTTGCCCGCAAGAACTTAGTGCTCGGCGCAAAAACTAATACAAACCTGATTAACCTGTACGCTAGCGGTCTTTGCACGATGTTCGATGTGCGTGACGACAAGGGCGCAAGGGTGACGGCGTGGTACGAACTGAAGGGCAAAGCACGCGCAGGTGTGAAAGATGAGCGTGCCGAGTTTGTGAAGGCTATGCAAGAGGGCGGGTTCGGCACAGGCACAACGGATGTGTACTGGCAACGGGTGAAAGAAGCTAGTGGCTATGTAACGGCGGGCAATCGTGTGAAAGGTTCGCTCGATGTTGACGCAAAGACCACGAGCGAATTACTGACAATTTTAAACCGTATCTTTAAGGCAGAGGAGGAGGGTAACTCGACATGCGAAAAGTCCTCACAATGCAAGGGCGCATTGATGGTTATCTTTGAAGAGTTAGGCGGCGACCTAGATAAAATCGGCACATAACCACAAGGGAGGGGGGAAACCCTCTCCCCGTTTCTAACAAGTGTTAGGTCTAACTAATTAGGGGCAAGCAAAATGCAAAAATCAAATTCTCGTGTTCTCCTCGATGTAACGGTTAAATTCACTGCGGTTGTTTTGTTGGGTTGTTGGGTTTTGTTCGTTGTCGTTTCTTTTGGGTGGCTTTAATCATGCAAAAATTTTATGACTTCGCATTGTGGTTAGGGTTTGCTGTTGTTATGTTCGGCTTTGTGTTCTGGTTTGTTGACCTGTTAGTTCAGTGATCGGTCGGGGCTTTGTGCCCCGATTTTTTGTTTACATTTTTTTGTAGTGATAGTAGTTGTAGTGATAGTTTTGTAGTGATAGTTTTATGATAGTTTCAAAGCGAAGGCGTAAGCGTTAGCGTCAGGCTCATGCCAAAGCGTCAGGCAAAAACATAACAATGTTAGGTTTTGCTTTGTTATTTGTATTGTTATGTAAATTGTGCAATGTTATGTGTATTGTTATGTCTAAGTCATTGATATATAAGCAATGTTATATTGTTATGTGTTTTTCAAGAGTGAGTACCGGTTTTATAGAGATCAAAAGTGATACATAGCAAGTGCAACCAATCACATAAAACAATAATAAGAATTTTGTTTTTACCTCTCTTTCTATTTTTCTATAACATTATAACAATACCCCTATTGTTATGTCTTTCAGCCTTTGTTTATGCGGGTCTCGTTTTGTTATGTAATTTCCCCAAAAACATAACATTACCCCCTATTTTTATAACAATATAACATTACAACCCTCCATTTACATAACATTACCCTTTTGCCTCACCACTTGCACCACCACTTCGCACAGCCCTCCATACTTGACAAACACATAACAATGTGGTATAATATAGGTATAGTGGAAATTTACATAACATTACCCCCAAACCTAACATTTGTTAGGAACGATAACAAAGTAGTACATAGGAGAGTGCAAATGAGCGATGAGTACAAGCAGGGCTATGAAGATGCGCTAAACACCACGATAAACATAACAAAGTATGACAAGTGTGCCGAGTACCGCAACGGATACGAAGATGCATGCAAGGACACAGCAGTACCTGATTCAAACCTAACAACTGTTAGTTTTTCTTTCTAAGGGAGTACATAATGAAAAAATTTAAAGTCACGTTCGAAGATATTTTTGATGGTGTTGAGTCCGAGGAACAAGCCTACGATATTTTGCTTGATTACCTCAACGATTGCGTAAAGCATGAGGACGTTACAGCGTTTAACTTTGAAGAGGTGCGTGATGACTGAGGACAACAGGTATTTGTGCACAGGGTGCTACGGGGGGTTCGTGCCCCACGCTAGGTGGAAGTTAGGCTACAGCACATGCTTACCATGTGGTGACTTGAAAGCCAAGGAGGTAGCCGCCAAGCGGACGATTGCACCAATGAACAAGAGTAACTATATGTACATCACCGACCTTGAGCAGTTGAAACAATTGAACCCTAAGAGGACTACGTAAGTAGGCAGAGCGCACGACCTAACATTGTTAGATTAGGAGAATGATATGGATGGATTTTTTAGACGGGCAACACACGTAGGCGGCGGGGGCATCAGTTGCAAGTGCTGCATGCCGAAGTCTGGTAATAAGTATGGTGCAGCCGCCCGTACCCTCATTAAACGACAGGCAAAACGTGTACTCGCACGAACAATAGACAAACTAAACAAGGAGTAAGACATGGGTTGGGGATCAAGCTACCGCAACAGCGGCATAGTACACATAGATAGCTACGAGCAAGCGTTAAACAAGTTCGAGACAACTAAGCCCATCCGTGGGCGTGAGGTTGAGTGCCGACCACTGGGGCACAGGGATAGACCACACTTCAGCATCCAGAAGGCAGAGGATGGGAGCATTGGATGTTGTGACTACAACCCTGCACACAAGACGGTTGTGTTTAAACCCGATGGTGAGGTGTTGGTTTTCCCTGCATGGGTGAGTACATCGACAGCGGCGTTCATTGAGGAAGTGTTGGGGGTAAGTGCCAAAGTGTTCGACCATAGCATTGTTATATCGTTAGGTGGTAAGGATTATCGGCTACCCAAAGGAGGGCTGACAATTAAGCGCAATGACAGCGGTGAGTACGAAGCGATCAACCCTGCGCCTAGAGTTGTGCACCGCATCAAACGGCGTAAATCTAACATTGTTAGGGCTAAGTATTCAGAGTTCCGTGACTACCTGACTGGGTTTATCC
>Ga0181347_1000521_pt1 | contig 12811 bp, 19 predicted proteins | sample Su13VDMM110SN_FD_130102 | JGI IMG/M metagenome (GOLD analysis project Ga0181347, IMG submission 130102) | Freshwater viral communities from Lake Michigan, USA - Su13.VD.MM110.S.N | ecosystem: Environmental > Aquatic > Freshwater > Lake | place: USA: Michigan | collected 2013-07-16
GATTGTGGATGACATCAATGACACCGGTGCCACACTGAATTGGATCCGGAAAGATTGGCCTAGTAGTTGTTTGCCCAATCACGCTGCATGGGATGCCGTATGGGGGCAAAATGTACGTGTGGCTACACTGATTGACAATGAATCTAGTCAGAACAATCTTGATATCAATTATACTGCATGTACTATCAACAAAGCATTTGAACCGCAATGGATTGTATTTCCCTGGGAAGAATGGTGGTTAAAAAGACTTTGACTAATTTTATGTGTTGTGCTATTATGCTTACACAAAACTCTCAAGGAATATCATGCAACTTAAAATAGCTGAAATATTTTATAGTCTACAAGGTGAAGGACGCTGGGCCGGTGTGCCCAGTGTTTTCATGCGCACATTTGGATGTAACTTTCAATGTCGTGGATTTGGATTGCCGCGTGGCGAGAAGACCACTGAGCCCGAAGAGATTGCTGCTGACATAAACCTGTACAAAACCTACAAAGACTTGCCACTGGCACGAACCGGCTGTGACAGCTATGCATCATGGCATCCGGCGTTTAAACATCTGTCACCATTTATGACCTTGGATGAGATTGCTGATCGTATGCATGGCATGATTCCCAAAAACAAGTGGAGTCCAGACATCATCAGTGATGACGTACATTTGGTTATTACCGGCGGTGAACCATTGCTGGGCTACCAGGTTGAATATCCCGAACTTATTGAAAAATGTCGCCAGCAAGGCCTGCGCAACATTACATTTGAAACCAATGGCACTCAGTTTTTACATGAAGACGTTAGAGAATACTTGTTTGAAGAATTCACCAGACATGGCAGAGATTATGATCGCCTGACTTTCAGTGTCAGTGCTAAACTACCATGCAGTGGTGAGCGGTGGGAAGATGCTATACGTCCCGAAATTGTCAAAAGTTATGAGATGGTGGGCATGACCTATCTCAAGTTTGTTGTATCCAACGATGATGATTTGAAAGATGTCAACGAAGCAGTGTATCAATTCCGCAGAGCTGGATTTGGCGGACCTGTTTACTTGATGCCCACAGGTGGTGTTGCTGACTTATACAACTTCAATGTACCACAAGTGGCCGAACTGGCTATGAAACATGGTTATAGATACAGTCCCAGATTGCAAGTAGATATCTGGCGCAACGCCTGGGGAACCTAATGACTGAAACAAAACAAAGAACCGTAGTCAGGATGCTGACCTATCGTTTGACTGCATGGGTATTTACAATCTTCTGGACATATTTGTTTACTGGCGATATCAGCAGTGCCACTGGATTTGCCACAGCACTACACATTTTATTAAGTATTGATTATTACATTCATGAAAGAATATGGCTCAAGATACGCTGGGGCCGGATTGACGAGTCCAATAACTAAATTTAAAAGGTCATTGACATGGGATTATTAGATAAATTTTTTAAACCAAAAAAACCACCAAAGCCAGTTTCGGAGCCTCGTACAAAAGCACTGCCGCCAAAAACAGCCAAAGAACTGGCCAACGAACGGGATGAACCATACATTGCTATCCTTAGACTGGACATTGATCCGGAAAATTTGCATCAAGGAAGTTTTGAATTAGATTGGAACGAAAAGTTTATATCCAATTTAGTACGTGCAGGATACATGATGAAAAAAGAGGACTCAGACGCCAATATCGTAGATCGTTGGTTTCAAAATGTTTGTCGTAATGTAGTGTTAGAGACTTACGAACAAGAACAAGCAATGAATCCACAACGCTATGTTCGCAGCAAGGACCTTGGTGACGGACGCAGTGAAGTAAGCTAATGACGCCGGTGCATTTGAGTTGGAGAGAGGGAGACACTCATATCACTCATGCCGACATCTACGGTTGGACTGTGGAAATGTTTGGACTTCCTGGTAACAGATTTATGTTTCATCCAACAAGTCGCGCCATGGAGTTTGAATTTACGGACTCCGATGATGCTTTATTATTTGCGTTGAAATTCAGTGAGCGAGTGATCAATGAAACCAATTAAACTTACTCCTCGGCAGTGGCGCATCATACGCGAGCATATGGTCAAAGAATACCAGGCCACTCCCAGTGTGCTAATGCTTCGCAGTAAGATGCGAGAAGTCTTGGGGTTCACTCCAAGAGAACATACAGAGTATACTGACCACCCAGAATTTGTCAATGAAGCGTTTGGCGAAAGACCTTACTCTATTGATCAAAACATCATGCTTGACTTTTACAGTGAATCCATGCGTACAATGTTTTTGTTAAAGTACACTCACCTAATCAATGACAAATAAATGATAATTTACGTAAATGGCGACAGCCACAGTGCTGCTGCTGAAGCAGTGAATCCACATTGCTTTGCCGAAGATGATCCATTCTTTTGGGGCTTGGGACGACGCCCACATCCTGAAAACGAACGTGTTAGCTATGGGTGTGAAATAGCCAATGCTCTGTACGCGGTACTTTGGTGCGATGCCGAAGCAGCCAGTTCAAATCAACGTATCATGCGTACCACACGCAGTTGGATTGCCGAACAAACTCCACAGGCCTTAAAAGATACCTTTATGATCATCCAATGGTCAACATGGGAACGCGAGGAATGGTTGGATGAGGGTGTGTACTATCAAGTCAATGCGTCAGGTATAGATCATGTGCCAGAAAATCTACAATCACGCTACCGTCAATTCGTTGCCGAGGTTGACTGGCAACAATGTATCAAACAAGCTCATAGTGAAATTTGGGAATTTCATCAAGAGCTACAGCAGCTCAATATACGCTATGTGATGTTTAATGGCAATTCGGATTTTAGCAAAATAACAACTCAACAGGATTGGGGCAATCATTACCTTGCACCTTATGATTCTACACAGACCTACAATAATGTGCTGAAAAACAACGGCTTTGCCACAGTAAAGCCTGATAGTTGGCATTTTGGTGCGGATGCTCATTGCTTTTGGGCCAATCATGTGCTACAATATGTACGTACTCACAACATAATATAATCATGCGATACTTACTCATTGATACTGCCAACATGTTCTTTCGTGCCCGACACGTGGCTTTTCGTGCTACCAGTGCTGAAGAAAAAATAGGCTATGCCCTGCACATTACTCTGGCAGCAATCAACAAAGTCCACAAGAAATTCTCTGCCGATCATGTGATATTTGCGCTGGAAGGGCGTAGCTGGCGCAAGGATTTCTACGAACCCTACAAAAAGAACCGGGCTGTGGCCCGTGCTGCACTGACAGAAAAAGAACAAGAAGAAGATCAATTGTTCTGGGAAACCTTTGATCTGTTCACTAAATACTTAGGTGAGCAGACCAACTGCTCTGTGGTACGGCACCCTGAAGCCGAAGCTGACGACATCATTGCTCGCTGGATTGCTTTACATCCCCAAGATCAACATTTTATTGTAAGTTCTGACACAGACTTTGTACAACTTCTAGCACCCAACGTTCAGCAGTTCAACGGCATCACCGACGAGCTCATCACATTAGAAGGAATTTTTGATGCCAAGGGCAAACAGATTATTGACAAAAAAACCAAAGCACCTAAGACCGTTCCAGATCCTTCGTGGCTTCTCTTCGAAAAATGTATGCGAGGCGATGCGTCGGATAATGTGTTCTCGGCCTATCCGGGCGTTAGGACCAAAGGCACTAAGAACAAAGTTGGGCTGCAAGAGGCCTATGCGGATCGCAATACAAAAGGCTATGCGTGGAACAATTTAATGTTGCAGAAGTGGGCAGATCACAACGGTGTAGAACATCGTGTGTTGGATGACTATCATCGCAATGTTGCACTAGTGGATCTCACAGCACAACCTGCAGAGATTAAAAACAAAGTGGATCAGGCCATTGCCCAGCAGATCTCACACCGAGACATCGGGCAAGTAGGTGTACGTTTCATGAAATTTTGTGGACGCTATGACTTACTAAAGATTTCTGAGTCAGCTGAGCAATATGCTCAATGGCTCAACGCTACATACAAAGGAGTTCTTGATGATAATAGCCAAACCCGTGGTACCCAACCAGTATTGGATACTGCGACACAATGATGAAAAAATAGGTAATATTCAAGCCACTGGTGATGGCTTTCAGGTAAAGATCAACAATCAAATACATAGTTTTAAATCCATGCGCATGATGCGTCAGCGTGTGGGTATTAACTTTGAGCCTGCAGTCAAAACCGCTAGTCCTGCACAAGATGAAATCTATGGATTTCGTACTGGCTGCCGAGCCTACAATGGTATTTTTGAAGTTCAAAAGCAATTGCCATTGTTTACCAAAACACGCAAATCAAAATCATGGCATGCGGCCGGTTGGTATCTTTTGCAACAAAATCGCAGCTGGGACGTAGTACAAAATCCCAAACTTATCACACTGCAGCGATACACTTATCGAGGTCCATTTAAAACCAAGGAAGAAGCCCAATGAGTTTACACATCAATCGTTTTGTAGATCGCATCAAAGCACACGAATCACGTGCAGCTCGAGAATTTGCAATGCCCATGCAGGATGCCAAAGATCTCCATGCTGACATAACCAAGTTACTGTTGCAAGTTCAGGAACTACGTGAACAAACAGACAAAAAGCAAGAAGCCATACAAGTGGAGTTCACAGGCGGCTCGTTCTAAAAGTGCTCAGATTACGGACTAAATAATAGTGTTATATTATTGGAGATTCCGTTGTCTAGACCCAAACCTCAAGTATTAGTTGAACTAACCAACAAGACCACTTACAAAACCGAGCAGGTGTTGGCATCTGACGGTATTTGGGCTGTGTTCTTTGATAGTACTCCAATTAATCTCAAGACTTCAAACATGCTGCAACAATTTCCTGGACCCAAGTACAAAAAAGTAAGTTTCTCAAATCCCGGACATGCCATTAACTTGGCTCGAAAGCTCAACACGCAGTTCAAAACTGATAAATTTTCAGTGGTGTTGCTCACGGCTGGGGAAAGGATTTTCCCCAATGGCACGACGGGCTGAAATCACACAACGAGTTTTAGAAGTAATTCCTGCCGAACATCAGATATCATTTGAAACGGCCATGCTGCATTGGTGGCAAAATTTACGTGCCGAAGGTGGGCTACGTCTCACTGATACCGGACTGATTGCATTTCGTGATCATGCTGAGTTAGAATGTTATACTCATGAGTTACCAACCAAACAACCTCTCACCAAGTTGATGCTGTTGAAGTTGGATCGCAGTATCACCATGCCTTACTACATTGGGCCAAAACGTACCATTGTGTTTTTTGGCAGTCGCGAAGCAATGATGGCAGCATTGTATGGGGACTTAGCAAAATATATACAAAATCTCGGCACTTGACCAATTATTGGTGGTCTGCTATAATAGCAGTATAGTTGAGTTAGTTGTTAAAATTGCAACAGGAGCACAATATGCCATCAGTATTTTTAGTCAGCGATACACATTTTGGACACGCAGGCGTTTGCCGTTTTATGCGCAACGACGGGGTGACCAAACTACGTCCTTGGGACAACCCAGAGGACATGGACGAAGAAATGATCAAGCGTTGGAACGAGCGTGTTCGACCTAACGACAAAGTCTATCACCTAGGAGATGTTGTTATCAATCGCCGAGCATTAGCTACACTGGCTCGCCTAAACGGTGACAAGGTTCTGATACGCGGTAACCACGATATCTTCCGTGATGACGAATATAGAAAGTATTTCCGTGAACTACGTGCGTACCATGTTATGAACGGAATGATACTGAGTCATATTCCTATCCATACCGATAGTTTGGGAAGATTTGGCACCAACATACACGGACACTTGCATGCCAATCGTGTAATGTCCGAAGCATGGGGCGAGTGGCAGATTGATCCCCGCTATCATTGCGTATGTGTGGAGCAAACAGACTTTACACCTATACTGTTTGAAGATGTTATCAAACGTATTGAGGCAGAAGGTGGTACTATAGGTTTTAAAAATGGCAACGGCCCTACTGGACCTACATAATCTGAGGTTGACTTGATACACAACTTCAAGTAAAATATAGGTTCAGCAGTCAATTTATTGAAAGGATACAAAATGAATTTGAAACTTAGAGCAGCAGCAATTACTCTGGGCGTAATCGGCAGTGGATTGTTAGTGGGATTCTTGTTGAGTTATTTGCCTAACTGGGCAGTGCTGATCATGGCAGTGGCAGTTGTTTGTTATTTTGTATATGTCACAGCACTGGCTGGATTGAAGTTTGATGAGAGCATTGAGAAAATGAACTCAAAGCACAATGACAAATAATTTTACAAGGTACCATGAAGGAACAAGATCAGAAACAATCGCAGAAATCTCAGCACGAACTCACTACCAAGCAATTGGCAGAGTTGCTTGAAGCCAAGCTCGAACGTGCCAGATTGATGCAACAAAGTTTTAGACAAGTACGGCAGTTGGTTGACCATTAATGCATTATCATTTAAACTGTATTTTGTGTTATCACTTCTAGATTAAAACGATTGAGTGCGAGTCGTCCCGCAAGGGTTCAGCAAGGGTTTGATGCAGTAACGTGACTTCGGCATCATGTAATAGTCAGTTCCTTGTTAGCATTAGATCAGATGGTAGGAAACTACCCAATGGTTGTAGGTGACGATGGGCTTTATAGGAACCTTCAAGATTTCATGCACCGTTCATCTAGGGGTTAGGATACCGCCCTTTCACGGCGGGTACACGAGTTCAAATCTCGTACGGTGTACCATATTGAAGCACATTACTAAGAGTCCAGGTTCAGAGCGTGGCATAGTGTGTTTCAATATGGTAGAGCAACTAGATTTATGGAGAGTTGGCCGAGTGGTTAAGGCAGCAGTTTGCTAAACTGTCGCTGTGAAAGTGGCGCATAGGTTCGAATCCTATACTCTCCGCCAAACGTTCCAGCGTCACTGGATACTCTGACCCGGAGGATGAGAAGTGGTATGACAACCACGGGTGGTACCGTTCCAACCGAAACGGCGCTGGCAGTGCGATAACGGTCCCGGTCGGGGAGCGGGTGGAGGGTCGGTGGGTGTTACTACAGACTATAATTACCGCCGCGGGACGCAGAGCATTTTACTTTAGATCTAGGGATTGACAATGAAAATTAAATTTGCCAAAGATACAATGCCCGATGAGTTGTATAATTCGTTGTTGCAACATTTTGTCAACGAAGCTGTGGGACTCGGGGTAGAAGTAAGTACATTCACACAATTCAATAATTGGGTAGTTGAGTGTGAAATGGATACAAAAGAAGCAGTGCATTAATATCTGGTTCACAGCTAAGTAGGCATATGAAACAGGCATTAATATTGGGGTGTAGTCATGCCGCTGGTTCGGAAATCAGCAGCGATGATCAATACAACCACTCTCACAGCTATGCTGTAAAAATTGCACAGAGTCTAGGATACCATGCTCTGAATCATGCCATTGCCGGAGGTAGCAATGATGCTATGTTTAGAATCTTTGAAAGAGAACTGTCAAATTTTTCCAGTGATGATATTGCGATTGCCTGCTGGACCGGGTGTGATCGTTCAGAAATCTATTCCCAAGAAAATCAACAATGGTTGCCGCTGGCAGCAGGACTAGAAGGATGGTTGCGCACTGAACCGGATGATGTTACGAGGGAAGGGCGCAAGAAAGTTGTTAAAAAACGCTACCAATGGATTGATCAACACAAGTTATATCAGAAATATCTAAATCACTGGGTGGTGTTTGCCACTGATCCTGCAGCGGGAAGGTTAAACAAGATAAAAAATATTGTCGCATTAAACGAACTTGCAACACATGCCAGCATCAAAGTTATCAACATAGACAGTTTCTGGCCCATTGATGACGCAGCAGTTTTAAATACGTATGAATGGATTGCCCCGGTATTTTTAGATTGGTGCATTGAACAAAAATTTACCCCTACTAGCCGTATGCATTTCAACGAGGCTGCGCATCAAGAGTTTGCCGATTACGTTGTAAGAAACTATGAAAAATACATTTGCTGAAATTGAAAAACTGCATCGAAGTTGCTATCCGTTTGCCGAAGATCAATGGGATTATATACTATCAAACATCTTTGACAAACGATACTATGAATATGCCGGGCGACGAGTGTGGGCACTTGAACAACTTGACGACCGGCGTGATAGGCGGATGGACATCAATGCCATAGAAAGTTGGAAACAATCATATAATTCGATCAAAGATCAATCCTGGCCCGATTGCGATACGTTTACAGACTTTGAAAATCTGCCTGTGGCAATACAAAACGAATGTATCAATGTTCATAATTTTAGTCCCAGTAACTGGCTCAGTCAAGATATAAAATTTACTGAATGGCAGGAAGATTTAAATTGGACCTATCAAACCTTTGATTTGGTAAGGATCAACTATATTATCTTGGACAACTTGGAGTTTATTGCAGGTAAAAAAGTTGTTGACTTTGCCGGACACGTGGGATTATTTGCTGGATGTTGTTTGCATAACGGCGCCGAATCAGTCACATATACCAATGTCAAAAAACAAATGCTTGACATTGGCAATGAAGTACTAGAGCTAATAGATTCCAGTGCCAACCGGCATCAATCAATTTTATCAGATATTCATGATTATGAATGTAACGATCGCATCTGTCAGGGCCAAGACACAGTTATGCTGCTAGGCATCATGGACATTGTACATGATCATTATAGAATATTAGAATCAATCACAGTTGCAGAACCCAATACTATCATTATAGAAAATATTGATCCCGAGCCAATTAAATACAACAAGGAGCCGTTGGTGTATTGGTGGACAGAAGTCACACATACGTCTTGGAAAGGGTATCATGAAGATTTAAAACCAATTACAGTTGGTTGTCCTAACTGCAGTTGGTTTGATTTTGTCCTAGCTGGACTTGGTTACAAAAAAGTCAAACATACCAGTTATGAGATATGGGAACCTAAAGCTCAAGATCTCACCAATAAAATGGATCTATCAACTAGATCAGTGCATGTATACGTAAAAGAACTATAGTAATTCCGGTGTAGTATAATGGCAGTGCAACGGTCTCCAAAACCGTGAGTGGCAGTTCGATTCTGTCCATCGGAGCCAAATAACCAGGAGATTGGCATGACAACTGATTGGATAAGACAACATGTTAAAGCTAACCTTGTGGCACGATACGAAAGAGAAATGTCCAAACTACGTGGGGATCACAGTGATCAGCATGCAATTCAAGAAGCTATCAAAAAATCAAGTGCCGATGTAGATCAGATAGAAACCGACGAAGAGCGCCGTGCCGGAATATTAGCCGGGGATGCCGCAGAGGAAAAACTCTATCAAGAACAACTTAAACATGAAAGAAAAAACAAAACATAAGGAAAAATGTGTTATAATGCGTACATACGGTCCTTAGCTCAGTGGAAGAGTTCTGGTCTTCGAAACCAGCAGTCGGGAGTTCGAATCTCTCAGGACCGGCCAAAATGTGAAATAAATAGTTGCTTGTGAGTGTGCCGACAGGGCATTTACAAAATCTTGCTTAATTCAAAGGAGAAAACAATGAGCACAATTATAGGTATTGACCTCGGAACCACCAACTCATGCGTGGCTGTTGTAGAAAATGGAACCCCAAAAGTAATTGAAAATTCAGAAGGCGCACGTACTACGCCATCAATTGTTGCCTACACCGACGCCGAAGTGTTAGTTGGCGCACCAGCCAAACGTCAGGCAGTGACCAACCCCAAGAATACAATCTATGCAGCCAAGCGTTTGATTGGACGTAAGTTCCGAGAACAGGCTGTGCAAAAAGACATTGACCTCATGCCATACCAAATCATGGAAGCCAGCAATGGCGATGCCTGGGTTCGAGCCAACGACAAAGAACTAGCACCTCCACAAATTTCAGCCGAAGTGCTACGCAAGATGAAAAAGACTGCGGAAGATTATCTTGGACATGAAGTTACCCAGGCAGTGATCACTGTGCCGGCTTACTTCAACGATAGTCAACGTCAAGCCACCAAGGATGCTGGTAAGATTGCTGGCTTGGAAGTCTTGCGTATCATCAATGAACCCACTGCGGCTGCATTGGCCTATGGCGTGGACAAACAAGACAAGCGCGATCGCAAGATTGCTGTGTATGATCTAGGTGGCGGTACATTTGACGTTTCAATTATTGAGATCGCCCACGTTGACGGCGACAAACAAATTGAAGTGTTGTCAACTAATGGTGATACATTCCTAGGTGGTGAGGACTTTGACCAACGTATTATGGATCATCTTGTTGACGAGTTCAAGAAAGACTCTGGGGTTGATCTCAAGAATGATGTGATGGCATTACAGCGTCTCAAAGAAGCTGCTGAACGCACAAAGATTGAATTGTCAAGTAGCGCACAAACTGATGTTAACTTACCATACATCACTGCCGATGCCACCGGTCCCAAGCATTTAAATGTCAAGATGACACGGGCCAAGTTGGAAAGCCTTGTGGAAGAATTGATTCAACGCAGTCTAGCACCATGCCGTCAGGCCATGACAGATGCCAAAGTCACTGCTGCAGATATTGATGAAGTTATCCTTGTAGGTGGTCAAACCCGTATGCCCAAGGTACAAGAAGCAGTCGAGCGACTGTTCGGCAAAGCACCACGTCATGATGTCAATCCCGACGAAGCAGTGGCCGCAGGTGCAGCCTTGCAAGGTGCTGTGTTGGGCGGTGAGCGCAAAGACGTATTGTTGCTTGACGTAACACCGTTGAGCCTTGGGATTGAAACACAGGGTGGTGTGTTTACCAAGTTGATCAACAAGAACACCACTATTCCCACCAAGCATAGCCAAGTGTTCTCCACTGCCGACGACAATCAACCTGCCGTGACCATCAAAGTTGCACAGGGCGAGCGCGAACTGTTTCAATACAACAAGTCCTTGGGTGAATTCAACCTTGAAGGCATTGCACCAGCACGTCGTGGTCAGCCACAAATTGAAGTCACATTGGACATTGATGCCAATGGTATCATGCACGTATCAGCCAAAGACAAGAATACCGGCAAAGAAAACAAAATCACTATCAAATCCAACTCTGGTCTCAGTGATGCCGAAGTTGAACAGATGATCAAGGATGCTGAACTCAATGCCGAGGCCGACAAGAAGCAACGTGAATCTATTGAAATACGCAATCAGGCCGAATCACAGTTACATATGATTCGTGCTGAACTCAAGGAAGTAGAATCGCAGTTAACTGAAGAACAAAAAATCTCTGTCAACACTGCAATCACTGCGGTTGAAACTGCGGTTCAAGGCGATGACTTAGAAGCAATTAAATCTAGTCTGGATGAATTGTTCAAGGCAGCTGCTCCGGTCTTCGAGGCCAAGGCCAAAACATCTGAGCCTGCAGAACCTGTAGATGATACAGTAGTCGATGCCGACTTCAAAGAAAGCAAATAAAATCACAGCCCGGCACGCCTGGGCTTTTTTAAAAACAACTGGCGTTCGTATAGTGGAAAATACAGGGAGCTTCTACCTCCTAAACGGCAGTTCGATTCTGTCACGCCGGACCAAAAAAAACCAGCTAAATAGTAAACAGGCTTTTTGCCTGAACTATTTAGACGAGGTAACCATTGAAAAAAATATTACTCATAGTTATTGCATTGTCATGTTTAGTCAGCACCGCCGAAGCCAAAAAACGTCACCATCATCATTCGCATCACACGATAGTTAAAAAAGCAAAACATCATCATTCTGTTCGCACTGCGAATACTGTCAGTGTGTGGGCATATGACATCAACACACAATCACCAATAGTTGGGCATGGTACTCAACTGGTTAGACCCATGGCCAGTTTGACCAAGTTAATGACTGCCATGATAAGTCTTGACCATAACAACAATCTTCAACAGACAGTATATTATCAAGGTCGGTCAGTGACTAGAGAACGATTATTTCAACGTTTGTTGATTCGCAGCGATAATAACGTAGCAGAATTTCTAAGTCAAGATTATCCAGGTGGCCGTACTGCATTTCTTGAAGACATGAATCACAAAGCATCACGATTGGCCATGTCAAACACACACTTTGATGATCCATCAGGTCTTATTCATACCAATGTCAGCACTGCCGAAGATGTTGGCAGAATGTTGGAAGCAGCACACGGATATCAAATCATACGTAGGATTTCAACCTACCAAGATTTAGAAACCACCACGGTGGTACATCGTAGACACAAAACCTACACCAGTGTTAGCCATGTGCCAAATACCAACACCATGGTGCTATCAGCTTTTCCTGAAGTGGTTGTGAGCAAAACTGGGTTCACCAATCCAGCTGGTTATTGCGTAGGGGTAGTAGTTAATCAAAACGGTCACACTTATGCTGTGATTGTTATGGGTGCTCAAAATCGTTATCAAAGATTTGACAAAGTAAAAGAAGTCATGTACAATCATATTGTAACGGCTTCAAACATATAAAGAACGATGCGGGGTTGGCATATTGGTTGTGTCCCAGCCTTCCAAGCTGGTTAAACGAGTTCGATTCTCGTACCCCGCTCCATGCATAGTTTAACAGGCGCAGCATCTGCTCCATAAGTAGTTCAATGGGCACCGAACAATTATACTTTGTTATTGGATTTTTACTTGGCACAATGCTAACCGGATGTCTGGTGGTATTTGCCTATGCATTATGGCATGAATACCTGTTTAAGCCCCAACAAGAAGATCACAATGTCAACTGATAAACGCACCATAGTCGTTGCTAGTCTACCTTACCAGACACCTGGCTGGCCTGCCACAGCTCCTGCCTTGCTCAGTGCTTGTTTAAACAAAGCCGGCATAAGTGCTGTACCTGTGGATCTTGCTGCAGAATTTGTAAC
>Ga0181347_1000522_pt1 | contig 12802 bp, 24 predicted proteins | sample Su13VDMM110SN_FD_130102 | JGI IMG/M metagenome (GOLD analysis project Ga0181347, IMG submission 130102) | Freshwater viral communities from Lake Michigan, USA - Su13.VD.MM110.S.N | ecosystem: Environmental > Aquatic > Freshwater > Lake | place: USA: Michigan | collected 2013-07-16
CAGACAGACTTCTACGCAATGGCCAACAGCCGCATCTACGCGCTCGCGCGCTTCAGCAAATAGGAGGCCGGGCATGGCTCTGGTTGAACACTGGCGGACAGACTTCGACACCGACGCAAAGGTGGCCAAGTTCTTCTACTCGCCCGCACCGGGCGGGCTTTCCTACATCGCCCACCCGCGCCGCGTGGTGACGACGGACGACGCCGTCTCGGCCATCGAGATCAACATCGGGACTGAGGTTCCGACGGCGGAATACTTCTCGACGCCAGACGGGAGCAACGACGCCTACGCCAAGATGGTGGCGGACATCGGCGCGCGGGCAAACGGCGACATCCTCTACTGCTACAGCACCGACAGCACCAAGCATGGCCGGTACACGAAGACCGGCGGTGCATTGAGCGCCCGCACCGGCAGCGTCTCGCCGAAGATGGCGGACGACGAAAACCACCGCCGGGTCACGCAGATCAGGCTGCTGCTGCAATCATACTCGGCGCACGGCGACGCCTTCGCGCCGCCAACCCTCGGCTACCCAGACTTCTCGGTGCTCAATAACAGCATCGGTCGCCCGGCCACGGACGACCTGTCGGGCTGGGTGATGCGCTGGCGGATGCGCGCCCAGAATATGTCGATGGGCCGGAACACCAAAATCCTCCAGCACTTCCAGACGCGCGTTCCGGGCGCTGGCCGGATCGGCTCCTACAACTGGGGCGCGGACCCTCTCGGCAACGGGTCGGTGGCGTTCGTCAACGCCTTCAATCAGGCGACCTGCATCAGCGACGAACTGGGCTTCGGCGGCGGCGGTCTGTACGCGCCGAACACCACCGAGTTCGTGGCTGATAGCGGCTGGGTGGATGTCGACATCCCGCTGGAGCCGCTCTGGTCCTACTGGCTGATGATGGGTGGCGGCACCAATAAGGATGGGCACGAAGGGGCGGCCTATACCTCGCCCCTGCGTTACATCGTCAGCAACCCGGCGGTCTGGGTCAGGAACTGGACCGGCAACGCCTATATGTGCGAGGCCAAGTTCAACACCGACCCCACCGTGGACCTTGCCGTGATCCCTGATGCCGAGAGTGTCAGGGGGCGGATGCTGGTCTCGGCCCTTTCTTTCCTGCGCCAAGCATAACCTACAAGAGCAAGAGACCGCCGTGACCCTTCACTCCGACGCACGCAAGCTGAACTGGGCCATGATCGGCGTCATAGTGACGCTCGGCATCAACTCCGTGATCCTTGTTTTCTGGGGCGGCGGGATCAATCAGCGCGTCGCCAACCTCGAGCGCATCGTCGGCCCTCTCGCCGACGGCACGCTGGCGCGCCTGGACGAACGCACCGCGGCCATGCAGAAGCAGCTCGACCGCATCGAGAAGCGGGAGGGCGCGTGAACGAGAACCAAGACCCCCTCCCCGAACCGTCGTTCCACTGGCGTCGCTGGGTCACCATCGGCTACGTCGTCTCGACCACGGTCCTGTTGGTCGGCATCATCTGGAAGCTCAGTGAAGGCGGGCCTCTGCGCGACGTGGCCCTGGCCCTGATCGGTTCGCAGGCCTTCTTTGCCCTCCTCTACATGGGCGGCGCGTCGGCCGCCGACCTCGCCCGCATCGTCGCAAGCTGGAAGAAGCCATGACCTACGCTCTCGGCGCTCAATCCAAGTTCCGCCTCCGCGGCGTCCACCCCAAGCTGGTCGCCGTCCTCGAGCTGGCCATCCAGCACACCGAGCAGGACTTCATGGTCCTCGAGGGCGTCCGCACACCTGCGCGTCAGGCCGAGCTTTTCGCACAGGGCCGCACGAAGCCCGGCAACAAGGTGACGTGGACCCTGAAGTCGAACCACTTCATCAACCCGGAAACGGGCTTCGGCCACGCGGTCGACATCGTGCCCTACCCGGTGGACTGGAACGACCTCAACAAGTTCGACGACATGGCCGCCGCCGTCTTCGGCGCGGCCAAGAAGCTGGGCACCACCATCCGCTGGGGTGCCGACTGGGACCGCGACGGCAAGCCGCGCGAGAAGGGCGAGAGCGACAGCCCCCACTTCGAGCTGGTGCTATGAAGAACCCCTTCCCCCTCCGCACCTGGCTGATCCTGGCGGCCGTTGTCGTCGCCCTGCTGTCCCTGCTATCGTGGCGGGGGGCATGCACCTCGGCCGACCAGGCCAAGGACCAAGCCACCATCGCCGACGCGCGCACCGCGACGGCGACCGAGACCTTTGAGATCACCGTCAACAACGCGGCGGCCGACGCCGCCACACAGACCCAGGTACAGGAGGCCCAAGATGCGGTACGCCAAGCTGATCCTGCTGACCGCGAGCGCGTTGCTCGTCAGCAGCTGTGCAAGCTCCAGGGTGGCAGCGCCTGCTGAAGGCTGCTCGGTCTTCGGCGAGGCCATCTTGGGCAACGTCGTCGGCCACGCTACCATCGCCGACAGCGGCGTGCCGCTGGACGACTGGCGCAACTACGCCCTCGACGAGACCGGCCGCCTCACGCAGTCGGAGCGCGACAAGAAGGACGGCCTGGCCGTCATCAAGCTGTGCGAGGCGCGAGACCAGCGTGCCTACCGTGCCATCAACGCCCCGTGGTATGCCTTCTGGGCCCGCTGAAAGAACGAGATCATGACCACCTTCGTCCCTCAGTCCATGCTCGCCGAGGACTACCCGACCGCCGCTGAAGTCGTGGCGCTGGCCAACATCATCGCGCCCATCGGCACGGTGATCGACTACGCGGGCGCAGCGGTGCCGAGCGTGGTGCAGGGCGTGACCTGGGTGTTCCCCTACGGCCAGGCCGTCAGCCGCACGACCTACGCCACCCTCTTCGCGCGCCTCGGCACGGCCTATGGTGTCGGCGACGGCACGACCACCTTCAACCTGCCCGACTACCGGGGCCGGGTGGGTGCTGGCCAGGACGACATGGGCGGCACGTCGGCCGACCGCCTGACGGCCGCGGCGTCGGGCCTCGACGGTGACGTCCTCGGGGCGTCGGGCGGTAGCGAACTGCTGCACGGCCACGTCCACGCTGTCACCATCACGGACCCGGGCCACACGCACACGGTTCAGTCCCGCCAAGACGACACGCCGAACACCGGCATCGCGGGCGGGGCCAACACCGTGAGCGGCTCTGAAACGTCCAGCAGCTCGACGACCGGCATCACCGCGGCGGCCACGTCGACGGGCGGCGGGTCGAGCCAGAACGTGCAGCCGACGATCATCGTGAACAAACTGATCCGGGTGCTCTAAAAGCAAGAACCCCCGGCCGCTGGGAAGGACAAGTAACCAGCGGCCGGGGGTCTGAAGCGGGGCCAACCCGTAGGCGGCACCCTCATCCCACAGCCCCGTCTCCCGGGAGGCTGTGAGGTCAGCGGCTATCCTAACACAAGTTGGTGCTAGATCAAACCCAAAGCTGACAGATACAGGTCGAGGATCGCCTCTTCCTCCTGGCGCTTGGCCTTGTCCATCTTGCTGATGCGCAGCACCTTGCGCAGGGTCTTCACGTCATAGCCCTCGCCCTTGGCCTCGGCGAAGACCTCCTTCATGTCGGCCATCACGGCGGCCTTGTCCTCGCCGAGACGCTCGAGGCGCTCGATGATGCCGCGCAGGCGGCCCTGCGCGTTGTCGTTCAGCACGTCGGGGCTGGCGTCGAAGTATGCGTCGTCGGTCATGTGTTCCTCTTCATGGCGTCGAGCATGATCTGCTGGACGCTTCGTTTGGTGGTGAGCCGGTCTAATACGAGTTCATCCACGGTGCCGGTGGCCGTGATGTAGTGGACGTAGACGGCGCGCTTCTTGCCCGCCTGCTGTTGGCGCATCGGACCGACGCGCTCGATGATCTGGTCGTGCTCCTCCAGGTTCCAGTTCAGGCTGAAGAAGGCGACGATGTTGCAGTGCTCCTGCAGCCCGTCTACTCCGTGTCCGAGGCTGGCGGGGTGAGCAAGCCAGACCCGTCCAGCCCCAGCCTTTGCAGCTCGAAGGCCCGCCGACGTGCTGAGGTCGATGGCATGGGGGAAGGCTCGCTGCAGTCGCTCGAGGTCGTGTCGGAAGTTATAGGCGACGAGAACTGGTGCTCCTCCGCTCTCTTCGACCACACTTTCCAGGGCGTCCAGTTTGGCTCCGTGGACTTCGTGCCAGGCCTTGTTCTCTTCGTTGTCATAGACTGCTCCGTTGGCTATCTGCAGGCACTTGCCGGATCGGGCGGCGGCGTTGACGGCCTCGATGCCGACCGCCTTGATCTCGGTCCACATCTTGCGTTCCATCTCGCGGTACTGGGCCCGGGCCTTGTCTGGCAGCTCGACCCTGATCTCATTGAACAGGGGCTTCTCGACCGGCACCTCGGTGGTCAGGCAGATGTCGCGGATCGCTGTCTCGATCTGCTCCTGCGCGAAGGGGAGGGGGTCGATGCTGAAACCGTCGAACGACTTCTGGAACCACCGCTCCTTGAAACTCTCGAAGGTGCGGCCCAGACGCTGGCCAGCGTCGAGGAACCAGCCCTGCCCCCAGAGGTCTTGCAGCCCGTTCGGCGACGGTGTGCCCGTCAGGTTGATCCAACGCGGCGTGCGGTGGGCGACGCGGCCCAGGGCCCTGGCCCTGGTCGAGCCGCCGCCCTGGTAGTAGGTCTTGCCGGTGGTCGCATGTGTGCGGAAGCCGCCCCTGAAGCTCTTCAGCTTGGTGCTCTCGTCGGCGATCACCATACCGAAGGGCCAGTCGCCGTCCAGCTTCTCGAGCAGCCAGGGCAGGTTCTCATAGTTGATCGTGGCGAGAGGCGAGCCGCCCCTTCGCACACGGCCGAGAGCTGCCAGCCTTTGGGCGGGCGTGCCGAGGATCGTGTCGACCTGCCACCCCGCGCAGAAGTCCCACTTCCTGACCTCGTCGGGCCAGGTGTGCTCGGCCACCCGCTTCGGCGCGATGACCAGCGCGGGCCGGGTGACCTCGCCGCAGAGGTGGAGCAGGTCGAGGGCGGCCAACGTGGCCGAGGTCTTGCCGGTGCCCATCCCCGCCCACTGGCCAGCACGAACGACCTCGCAGGCGTGGTCGATCATGGCCGGTTGCCAGGGCCTGGGGGTGTAGGCACGGCTCATTGGCCAGCCCGCCAGATCGCACCGATCACCATGTTGCGGGTGAAGGCGGGCCCGAACTCGCGCGCTATCTCCGAGGAGGAGAGGCCCTCCGCTCGGAGGGCGACGGCCCTGGCCACGCGCTCTGGCGGCCACAGGAGGGGCCGTCCGTTTCGGCGAAGGCCGAGCGTCAATCTCTTGCGCTGCACCGAGCTGGCGCTGCGGCGCAGGCGCTTGCCTATGTCGGCGTCGCTCGCGCCGACCTCGAAGGCCCGCTCCAGACGGTCGACCTCGGCGGCCGTCCAGTCCCGCCGCCAGCACCAGACGCGGCCACGCATGTACATTCTGTCGGTCATGCTGTCCTTCTCGCTATGTAGGCATCGACAGCTTCAATGCTGTCGAGGGTGAAGACCGCGCAGCCCATGCTGCGTAGCTTTTCGTGCTCTCTGACCTGGTGGTCTTCGAGCTTTCCGCCCGGGCGCTTCAGCTCGACGAAGTCGTGCCGCGTCGGCAGACCGTCGCCCGAGGCGTATTCGGGATCGTACGGCCAGATCACCAGCCGATCCGGCGCGCCACGGTGCCCAAGCCAGACCATCTTCCTGACCAGCGCCCCGGCGGCTGTCGCCTTCTTGCGCAGGTGCGCTTCGACTGTGCTCTCTCTCATTTCCTGTACCTCTGTCCTTCCCACCCAGAGGCGGCGAGCGGGAGGCCCGTCGCCCAAGGGGGCACAGTCGACATGATGGCACTCAAGCGTTCGCTTGTAAACTGCCCGCTGTCGATTGTCTCCGTGACCAGCTCATCGTGGACCGTGAGCGTGATCTCGAACCCGGCCGCCTCGGCCTCGGCCATGTTGTGCGCCAGCACGTCGCGAGCCCCACCCTGCGTGGCGTTCTCGATCAGCTTGCCGCCGTAGGTGTGCAGCCGCTCCCACTTCCGGGTGTACTGGTTGACCCCCATGTACGTCAGCTTGCCCTCCTCGACGGCGACGCCGGGGTAGCAGAGGCAACGGCCAGAGGGGAGGCGCATGCGCAGCCAGCTGCCGTTGCGCTGGAAGACGAGCTTGCCACCGGCCGCCTCGACGCGCAGGCCAGGCTGCTCTGCGGCGCGGATCGCGGCGCGCTCGGTCTCGTACCATAGCTCGACGATGTGCTTGTTCTTCTTGCGCCAGGCCTTCACGATCTCGAGGGCCCGGGCGTCGGACATCTCCAGCCCGTAGATGCGGGCCATCGCCTGGAACGCGCCGACCGCACCCTGGTAACCGCAGGCCAGTTCGGGCACCTTGCCCTGCGCCTGGCGCTGGTCGGCCGTGACCTGGTCGATGGGTATGTTCAGCACCTCGGACGCGCCGACGTAGTAGAGGTCGGGCCCGGTGCCCGCGTCGAAGGCGCGGAAGGCTTGGAGCTTCCACTCTTCGCCCGCCAGCCAGGCCAGGAACCGGCCCTCGATGTTGGCCAGGTCGGAGGACACCATCTTCTTGCCGGGCCCGACGGTCAGAGCGCCGCGCGTGCAGTTCGCCGCCGTGTTCATGACGTTGTCGTAGACCAGGTCCGCGCAGTCCGCGAGGAAGGCCTCGACGGCGTCGAGGATGGCCTGCTGCTTCAGCGTCGGGCGCATCAGGTTCTGGGGCTGGAAGAGGCGGCCAGCCCAGCGGCCCGTGCGCGCAGCGCCACAGAACTGCAGCGTGCCGCGCAGCCGCCCGTCGCTCGACGTCCCCCGCAGGAGCGTCTTGTACTTGGCGGTCGACGACACCGTGGCCATGAGCCTGATGCGGAGCAGGTCTTTGACGGGCTCTGGCAGGTTCTCGTCGGCCAGCCGCCGCTCGAGCGTGCCCTTCTGCATGTCGGGCAGGTCAACGCCGAACTCGCCGAGCAGGTACTTCAGGAAGGCGTCGCGCTGGGTGGTGCTCTCGAGCCCCTGCCCCGTCTCCGGGTCGAAGCCGGTCAGCTCCTGCGTCTTCGCCTTCAGCCCCCTCTTGGCCAGGTCCGTAGCGCGCACGGCGGCCCCGGCCAGGGCCAGGTCGACGGCCACGCCCCTGTCGTTGATCTTCTGGTCGAGCACCCACAGGTCACGCTCGCGCTGGTTCCCGGGGTAGTTCCACTTGGGCAGGCGCTTGCGCACCTCGCGCATCGACAGGATGTCGGAGCCCGCGTAGTCGAGGAACCGCTGCCACTCGATGGGGTGGGTCTCGCGCGTCGCGCGCCTGACCTTCTGGTTGGCAGGCCGGGGCTTGCAGAAGAGCTGGACCAGCTGCTTGCCCGCCTTGTCCTTGGCCAGGTCGGTCGGCACACCCAGCACCGAGCACAGCTTGTCGAGGGAGCCGGGAAGGCCGTGGGCGAGGGCCTGGACCATCGTGTCCACGACCCTCTCGACCGGCATCTCGTAGCCCCATGCGTGGCGCATGACGGTGCGGTCGAAGGCAGAGTTCTGCCAGACCTGCTCGTCGGCGGCGTCGGCGGCGGCCAGGGCCACCTTGACCTTCTCCTCCCAGCCGGGCCTGGTGCAGTCGATGACCTCGACAGGCCCATCGTCAATAGCCCAGGCGAGGACCGTGATCTCGACCTTCTCTGCGTAGCGGTGCAGGCCGTGGGCGAGGGGCGTTTCGCAGAAGGTCTCCGTGTCCCCGTAGAAGGTGGTCACGACTTCCACTTCGCTTTCTGGCGGCTGCGCAGCCGCGTCCACTCCCAGCCGAAGGCCGCCTTGGTGACGCCCCCTGCCGCGTTCTGGATGGCCTTGACCCACTTCGCGCTGCGCTCGCCGGTCATGCAGCGGGCTGCGTCTGTGAGCGTGGCGAAGAGCAGCACCTGGTCACCGCGGCGCGCCTCGACGGCGGCGTCTTCGGGCAGGACGTCGATGTAATAGCTGCGCGGTTCGGGGATGTCGGGCGTGCTGGAGAAGGTCGAGCTGCCCTTGCCCCGGCCGCGCACTTCTGGCCGCAGGCCCAGGGCGCGCTGCTCATCGGTCGAGCCTTCGATCCGGTAGCGGTTGTCTTTCTCGATCAGCGCCAGACGCAGCGCCTCGGCGCGGGCCAGCCTGTCGGGGTGGGGATCGCCGGTCATCTCGGGAGGGAGGGGCGTGCCAGGCTTGCTGCCGCTGCGGGCGCGGAAGCCGTAGGTGTCGCGGTGGTGGGTGCGGGAGGCGGGGTCGTGCGACGCACGGTCAAACACGGGAACCTCGCCCTGGAAGCTAGGCTCCTCGCCCTGGCTGATTTCGTTGATGTGACGCTCCTGTGTAAAGGAGCGCGGGGCGAATGGCTTCTGTCGCATGTCTCTTGTCCTTCTAGAAGATCGGGGCGGCCCGGGAGGACCGCCCCTTCTCCTGTTAAACCTCGTCCTGTGGCGGGTTGTCAAGCCGCTTGACGAGGGCTTCGGCGTAGAGGGCGGACAGGTTCACGACCTCCCTGAAGCCCAGGTTGGCAAAGGCGTGGCCGCCGTCGGCGAGGATGCCCTGCAGCGCGGCCGCTGCGAACAGGTCGAGGGCGCTGTCCCGGCTCATGCCAAATCCTCCGCGCCAACACCGTCTGCGATGTAGTCGAAGTCGTCAGCAGAGGCCGGTGCGCCACCCGAGAAGGCGTCGCCGTCGCTGTGGAACTGCAGGCCCTTGAGCTGGGCGCGGATGCCCCGGCCCCACTTGTTGTCCTGCGCCCAGAACTCGACCTGGATGATCGCCTTGCAGCCCGAGTAGGGGCGGCCGTCCGATTGAACCAGGGGGGTCTTGTCCCGGTCGATCAGCAGAGGGCGGGTCGACGACTTGGCCGTGACGTAGAACATGTCCTCGAAGCCGTCGTAGGCGTCGCCTTCCTTGTTCTTGTAGGGCTCCTTGACGAAGCCGACCTCTGGCTTCTTGCCGGTCTTGACCAGGTTGTCGAAGACCTGTTGGGCCTTGGCCCCCCACTTCTCCTTGGCCACGGCCATCATGGCCTCGTCGAGCTTCTGGACCGTGGCCTTGTCGGCCGGGTCGATGATGAACTTGCCGTTGAACGCCGGGTCGCCACCGTCGATGGCCGTGGGCTCGAAGACGTTGATGAAGGCGCAGCGCGCGAGGAAGTGGATTTTCATATTCGTATCTTTCTTGAAGAGTTCAGGGTTTGATTTCAACGCACTTTCGTAGGCACGATCTATGGCTATACGCCGGGCCAGAGACCCAGGCAAGCCTGTATTTGCTGCCTCTTTGAAGAGAGCCTCGATGCTGGCGGGCAGCTTTCCAATCAAACGAGACATGGGGTTAGCGCCTCATCATCGAGGACGCGATTTCGATCAGGCTGAACAGGAGGCTGGACGCCCCGTAGCCAGCGAAGAACACAACGATGCACTCGGACCAGGTCATGCGAGGGGCTCCTCGATCAGGGCGAAGTCGTCGGCCGTAGCCGCGACGGTGAGAGCGGGGCGTTTGTCGCTGGCAGGGGCCACCGAGGGTTTGCCCTGGCTCTGGGCGTATTGCTCCTGCAGCTTCTTCCACTGGCGAGGGCCGATGGTGCCAGCCTTGGCGAGCTTCTCGGCCGTTGTCGGGGAGATGAGTTTCAGCTCGAACATCTCCTCCGTCTTGAGCCGCATGGATCGCAGCTGCAGCTCGGCCTCTTCGGGGTTGACCCACTTGCGGTGGCCGCGCTTGCCTTCGACCAGCTTGAAGCCTGGCACCTCGACACCCGCGAGGAGGCGGCGCTCGGTCTCGGCGCGGACGGCGAGGCAGAACATCTCCATCAGGTCGACCTTGGAGAGCGCCTGGGCCAGCACGTCGCCGGGCACTTCGGCAAGGGCGGCGGGGAGAGTCTCGGTGGTGAGGTCGGCGAAGTCGTCGACACTGGCGGCGGTGGTCACCACGGCGGTGGTCTCGGCGGCCAGGGCGGGGCAGACGGCCTTGGCCTTGCACCACTGGCACTGGCTCTCGCCGGGCACCAGGACCGGCTCGACCTTGCCCTCGAACTGGGCGACGGCGACCTTGGCAGAGACCCTGGCCGTGCGGGCGAAGTGCTCGAGGTCTTCGACCGACATGCCGTAGGTGCTGGGCTCCATCGAGACCTTGGGCTGGTAGATCGTCAGCACCACGCGCTTGATGTCGTAACAGAGCGTGGCCAGGTCCAGCGCGCCCAGGCCGTAGAGCATGAGCTGTTTGTTCTCCTCGGCGGCGACGTAGTTGCGGCCGTACTTCAGGTCGATGACGTGCAGCGTGTCGTCGACGATCACGATGGTGTCGGCCGTGCCGTAGGCGTCGGGCTGCTCGAGCCAGCCGCCCAGGTCGACGACCTGCTCGACCAGCATGTCACCGCCCAGACCACGGACGTAGTCGCAGTAGCCCTGGATGCCGAGGACCATGTCCTCGTCGACCTCGAACTTGCGGCCCGTTTCCTCGACCTCGATCAGCCGCCCGGCATAGGCAGAGGCGTCCTGGCCAGACATGAGGCACCACTCCATCAGCTGGTGGGCGGCGGTGCCCTCGTCGGCATAGACAGAGGAGGTGTCGGGGAAGGGCTCTTCCATCTTGAGGGAGCCGGGGCAGGCCATCCAGCGGTGGGCACCGGACGGCGACAGGCGGGCGTGGGCCTTGCTGGCGGTGGTGTCGTTCATGTTTCGATGTCTCCTCTTTGCGCTTTCATAACCAGCAGTCTGCGCATCACGCGCTTGCGCTCACCACGGGTGAGCATGACGTCCGCCTCACCCACCCGCACCGCCTTGACGTTGCGGGGGAGGGAGGGGTCTCTTTTGGCGGGCAGGGGCACGCCCGGCACCACCAGGTCAGCGCCGAAGATCAGCGCGCCGCCCGAAGGGCTGGACATGCCCCGCCGCATCAGGCCAGCACCTCGGCGGCGCGGGCCAGGAAGGGGCCCCACTGATCTTCGGTCAGATCGCCGCCGACCTGGGCTCCGAACTCGCCGAGCAGCTCGACGGCGGCCTCCCGGCCCTTCGCCTGGGAGACGGCCATGACGGCGGCCTTGACCTGGGCGTAGTCGACAGCAGGGGCTTGGGGCTCGGCGGCGGCGGCGGGTTCCGCTTCGGGCTCGACCACGGGCTCGGGGGCGGGCTTGGCCTTGGGCGGCGACACCGCCTTCACGGCACCGAGGAAGGGCTTCTCGGCAGGCTTGACGATGTCCTGCAGCGCGCCGTCGACCGAGCGGATCGACATGGCGGCGGCCAGGTTGTTGATGGCCTGGGCCAGCTCGGGGCATTTGATGTCGAGGGTGATGTTCATGGTACTTCTTTCCAGGTTAGGTCTTCGAGGATCGGGTCGGGCTGCATCAGCAGGGCCTTTTCCTCTTCGGTGTAGACGTTGCGGTGGTGGATGTGGTGGTCTTCGGAGGTGAAGACGTAGCAGTCGTCGAGGCGCTCGGCCAGTTCGAGGATGAGGTCGCCGTCGGGCTTCATCAGGTTGAGGTGGGCGAGGCGGGCGAACTCGATCAGCTCGCGCGTCGTCATGCCCTTGAGCTGGATGCGGGTCATACGAGCCACCAGACGGCCAGGGCGACCTCGAGGCCGGTGCCCGCCACCAGGATAGCGGAGAGCACCAGCGAGAAGAGGGGAGTGCGCAAGTTCCTGTCACCGGCGAAGCGGTACCACTGGTTCATGGCCTCGAAGGTCGCCAGCAAAAGCAAGAGCATGGCCAGAGTGAAGAGAGCGTCGCGCATCAGTTTTCCTCCACCATGCTGGCGGGGGGAGACGAAAGGGCTCTCGTCCCAAACACCCCCGGGCGGGCCTGGTCTGCCATGAAGAAGCGGGCGTAGTAGGCCCGGTAGTTGTTGTTGGCCTTGTAGTCCTCCTCCTCGCGGGAAACTGCGGTCTCCCACCTGATCCGCTCGAAAATCATGTTCGCCGACAGGCGGCGTCTGCCCGCCCGCAACGCCTCAAAAGCGAACCGGCAGAAGAGAACATAGAAGCCGGGGTTCTGCTCGTGGAACTCTGCCCACTGTGCTTCAAGGCTGCGCATCAGCTCATCTCCCCATTCTGCTTGACGAAGGAGACGCGGCCCGAGGCGACCTGGATCATGACGCACTGCTGGTCGGCGTCGCGGCAGGCCTGGGCGGCGATCTCGACCAGCTTCTTCCCGGCACCGACGCCGGTGTCCATCGCGATCTCGTACTTGAGGCTGTCGTCGTGGAAGACGACGCCGTCTTCGTTGCGCCAGACGCCCGTCACGAGGGTCTGGGTGTAGCCGCCGAAGTGGTCGAGGACGGCGTCGCGCAGGGCGGCGTGGGCCTCGGTGGTCTTGTAGCCATGGTTGTCGCGCAGGGGCAGGATGATGAAGGCGATCTTGAGGTCGGTCATAGCTATTGTCCTTATTGAGTGCAGATGCCAGCGGAGATCAGGCTGGCTGCGGTTCGGCCGTAGTGGCCCTGGAGGGACCAGGCGGCCCCTGTGTCGATCAGGTTCTGGAAGAAGTCAACCATCCGGTCCTCTTCCATTTCGCCTTGCTCGTAGGAGATGATGTCGTCGATGCTGGGCATTAGTAGCCCTTCCGAGCGATGAAGGTGTAGGCGAAGTTGTCGCCCATCATGACCATGACCTGGCGGCCCTCGGCGATAGCCTGGGCGCGGGCGTGGTTCTCGTAGTCCACGTCGTAGCGCGAGACGGTCATCGACCCCCAAAAAGTGTAGGGGTTGGCGTCTGCGTCCCTGACGTAGAAGCGGAGCTGCTTGCGGTCTTCCATCTGTCTTGTCCTTCTGTCGCAGCGGCTTGTCCCGGCTGCCCACCCTCTCTAGGCCTCTCCGAAATAGGTGTCAAGCGTTTGGTTGTGAAAAATATGCATGTGAGAAAATGCTTGTACAATGCCTGGGCC